>Ga0325411_1010026_pt1 | contig 10035 bp, 4 predicted proteins | sample PopdelMetagenome_13_FD_206181 | JGI IMG/M metagenome (GOLD analysis project Ga0325411, IMG submission 206181) | Populus deltoides microbial communities from Bellville, Georgia, United States - Xylem-PdIQD-R4 | ecosystem: Host-associated > Plants > Phyllosphere > Stem > Wood/Secondary xylem...
TATCGGAGATTAGTAAATGACAGTTCTACCCTTTTATTTATGTTTATAATGTGTTCAGTATTATACTATTATTGTGTAAGATTGTTATGAATTGAAATGTATTAAAACTTTTTTGGAATTTTATTTTTCCATCATTATATAAAAATCATAAATAAAAATACTTAAATAAATTCAATTGAAAATAATTAATAATTATATTTTTTTAGTCACATTATACCACAAGGAGAGTTAATTTTTTTCTAACAGAAAAAATATTCAAACGGTGATAATTTAAGTGAATTTGGGTTAACTTGACTAACCCACGATCTGAAATAACCTCAGATAAAGAAAATGAAAAAAAAACTAGAAAGCTCAAGGCTCAATAACCTTATGTTATAGGATGAAATTAAAAAAAAATTCAATCGGGCTAATCTTCAAAACCAGTAACTCTCGTCACGAAATTGAGATGACCATACAGAAGACCAAAAAAGATATTAAATAAAATTCTTAACGATCAAAAAATTAAAAAGAAACAAATAGTAATCAAAAATAATGAGGACCAAATTTATTAGGAAAACAAATGAAAGAAAATAACAAGGGATTTAATTGAGAAATAGAAGAAAAAAAAAAGAAGAAGGGTAAAAAAGAGTAATTAAACCAAAATTATATAAAAATAAAATAAAATAAAATTTTGAGGGAAAATATTGAAAGAAAAAAAGAAATTAAGAAAATGATAAAAAAAAAACCAAATAAAAAAAATAAGGACTAAATCTATAAAAAAAGAGATGAAATAAAATGTTGAGGGGCCAAATTAAAAAAAAAAAACAAGAAAAGGATAAAAAAACAACAATCAAGATAATGAATATCATGGTATGTGTTTCAAATTAAAAATGATGAAGTTAAAAAAAAATCTAAAAGAATCAAAAGAAAGAAAAATCACTCAAAAGAAAAAATATCATAATTGAATTTTTGTTTCATTATTTTTTTTATCAAGATAATAAAATTTTTACATTTTAGATGAATAAAAAATCAAGTGATGTGCTAGGGGAAAATCATATCAAAATCCATTGATTATTTTTTTGCTATTATTTTTTTTATCAAAATAATATTATTTTTACTTACTACATAATAAAAAATCCGATTGACACTAGTAACCTCGATCATTTGACCTAGCCATTGACCTAGGACATGACAGGGGTCAACTCTTGGGTTGGATTTTAAATGTATGATAAAAAAAAATAAGCACTAAATATAATATAAAAATTTAACAAAATTAAATAATGAAGGATGAAATTGTCAAAAAACAATTAATCAAGAAGAGAACTCAAAATAAGGATTTGCAATAAGGGTAATCATTTTTTGTTTGGTTCGGTTTTTATCAAAAAAAAGTAACCAAACCGAAATTTAAAAAAAAAAACCAAAACTAGTTCAAACCGACCGGTTTCCGTTTTTTAGGACAAAAACCGGTTCAAATTGGTTTGGCTCGATTTTATCGATTTGGCTCGGTTTTTTCCAGTTTGGCTTGGTTTTTTTCCAGTTTGGCTCGGTTTGGGTTCAATTTTTTTGGTTTTAGGCTTATAAAAAAGAAATCGAACCGGTCGATTTTTTCAAAATTTTAATCGGTTTTTTTTCATGGTTCTATTTTTTCGGTTATTTTTTTCTGATTTTCTTGAATTTTTTACTCACCCCTAATTTGCAACATAAGAATGAAGATCAAACTCAACTAAAAAAAGGAATTAAAATCAAATGATTAGGAATTAAATTGAAAAATAAAATCTAGTTAGAAAAAAGATTAAAAGCAAAATAAATAGAAATCAAAAGAACGAGGATCAAAATTGATTAAAAAAACATAAAAAATTAAATGTCTAGGGATGAAATTAAAAAACAAACAAATCAAATTCAATACAATTAAAATATTGAGGACCAATTTTTAATTTTGCCAGGCCAACACACGTTTTAAGGTGAAAAAGAGAGAAAAAAAAGGGGAGGAAATTATCATTGAAGCTCCATAGTGCAATGGAGACTGACGTGCGCCAACACGCCATATAAAAGATGGCACAATACTTCGAACACCGTTGTGGAGGCAACCAATAGGGCATGGGCACTTCTCACCTACTGACATGTGCTTTGCACGCCCTAACTATTTTTTTATTTATTTATCAACAGACAAAAACACTCTTGACCCCATGCAATAATTGTAAAAAAACCAAAAATGCCCCCTGACCTCAGGTAAAAAAAATGACCATAAGGGCTATGTGGTAATTACACTATACAAAAAATATGAAAATCACAAAAAGCCCTTAGTTATAAGATATGCTGTTTTTTTTTTCAAGGGTATGAGTGTAATTACAATATGCAATAGAGTGTGAAAATATTATTTTAGCCTTAAGTTTGTGTTCAATCCTTTAGTTCTTAAAGGATAAAATTGTTATTTTATTATAGATTTCATTGTTCACATTTTACAGTAAAACACTAAAAGGTTTTAACTTTATGTGTAATGACCTGCCAATAAGGTTGTGCTACAATAAGGTTGGGCTACCTTAAGTTTAGATTATTTAAAATTTGGGTTGTGTTAGCAATCAATGCGATAACCTAACCTTATCCATGTTGATTAGTTCGAGAATTTTTAATTGCATCATTTAAATAAACTAAAAGACATCAAAATTTAACTGCACATACTCAACTTACTATGGATTCATGTTGTAAATTTATCATTTTACCCCCTCACAAAGACATTTAGTTTAGTTAGGGGATAATTCAATATTTTTCTTGGGATACAAATGTCATTACCAAAATTATAAAGGACATAGTGGTTAGCTCATACTTTTACTGCACGGTAAAATTACTAAATTGCTCTTCAAAGTTATTTTCATTTAATTAATATTAAAGGGTGTTTCTGGTTTTTTACTTTATTTAAAAATTAGAATAATTAAATTGCCTTTGAAATCAAATTTCCTAAGCATTGTATTCAGGAGTGTTTTTGTCATTTCTTATGGGTTTTTTTTTTGTTATTATTAAGTTGGGTTAGAGACAATCCAATCTTTTTCCATTTTTAAAAATTATTCAAGAAGATAGTTAGTGTGTGCCACGCACGAGTCAACGAGTAAGGTGGCTTCGTGCTCCTTTAGCGACACGTGAACTGCCTTCTGATGGAGGAACACCAGCTCCCGTGAAAGCGTTGGAAACGCCACGACGCCCTCTTCCACATGGGGTGATGATGTGGTGGTTATAGTGACTGTTTGTCGTTGACCAACCCTTCCTTTTCTTTTCTTCTTCTCTTTCTCCTCCTCTTGAATTTTACAATGACCATTAGAAAAACCAATTTTATCCTTTTATTTTATGATATTTTAGTTTAGCCATCAAAGTTTTGATTTCTAATTTTGATTCTTAACTCTTTTATCAAATTTTAATTTGTTTTTAATTTTATCATTGGATTAATGATCTTATTTTTATTTTTTTCAAGTTTGGTCCTCATTCTTTTGATATTTTTTTATTCTTTTGTGAATTTGATTTTTCTTTTTAATTTTTTTATTCAATTCAAAAATTGATGATATTTCATGTTTGACCCTCATGTTTTGATTTCTAATTTTGATTTCTAGCTCTTTTATCAATTCTTAATTTGTTTTCGATTTTATTCTTAAATCCATAATCTTGATTGCTTATTTTTTCAAATTTGATCCCTATTCTGTTGATTTTTATTTTTTGTTTTAGATTCTTTAGTTAATTTGATTTTTTTTTAATTTTTTCCCTTCAATTTCAAATTTTATGTTGTCCTCTTTTTTTTCTCAAATTAGATCTTTATTTTCTTAATTGTTTTTTTGTCCTTTTGTATAAATAATTTTTTCATTTCATCATTTTATTTATTGGAAGTTGATCTTCGTGGTTTTTTCCATAGTTTTTTTAGACTAGATCCAGGAATCGATTTAGGTCAAGTGTCAGGTCACGGGTCAGGTGGGTTGAATCGAGTTAACCCCAGTCAACCAAATCTTTTTATTTTATAAAAAAGTAAAAAAGACATCATTTTGAAAGGAAAATAAAGAAAAATAATCTAAGGGTTTTGATAGGGTTTTTCTCGGGTTGACCAGGTCATAGATCAACTCGAGTTTTTTATCGTTTCACACTAGATCAATTCTCCTCAAATTTCTTTTCAAATCTAACTCGTCCTAAACCCCGGGTCACATGGGTCACGACTCAACCCGTTATGTTAAGTCGAGTTTTAAAATAGTGGTTTTTTAGATGTGATGATTCCAGTTTAGTTACTAGCTAGGGTAATGGATTTAAAAAGTTAACACAAGTTAAAATTATTTTTCTTTCTTGATTACATCCTTTGAAGTTGTTCACTTTGAAAAATCAACTTCGCTATTTTCTTTCTTTTCAATCAAGTTATCCGCATCTCATGATCTAAACAATAGGTTTAGTTGGGTGGCTTATGTATTTTTTAGGTTGCTTTTTTATATCTTTTTCAGTTTTATCCTTCAAATTTCATTTCTTTTCAAAATTAAGCTCCAACTCAATCCGAGTTAGCATGACAAACTTATAACCCGGATAATGAAGCCGAGACATCCTTATATAGAGCATATAGAACAATGATAAAGAAACTTAAAAATTAATAAACTATAAGTAGAAGGCTGAAATCAAGAAAGAAACACAGGTGTAAAAAGATTTAAAAAAAAAGATTGATGTCACCCCAGGCTAACATCTCATACTCATGATCTGGGTCATGAGATGTGGATGACTGCATAAAAAAATAACAAGACCTAATCCTCAACAAATTCAATACTGAAGGTTGAAAATCAATTTAAAAGAATAATAATAATTAAAAGAATGGAAAACAAATTTGACATAAAAAATTAATAATGAAACGATGTAAAAGCCTCGAGCCAATCTAAGCTAGCATGGCAAACGTGTGACCTAGACCACGAGGTCGGGTTATCTTCATAGAAAACAAAATGAAAAAAATAAAGATGTTTAATGTTCAATAAACTTAATATTGAATGATGAAATCAAAAAATAAAATCAATGAAAAAAAACATAAAGAAAGACCATTATCAATTTGGGTTAAAATTTCATGCTCATGACTCGGTTAATGATACTAGGATCACCTCAACAAAAAAAATTAACGAAATTTAATTCTAAACAAATCAAATATTAAAGGATGAAAGTGAAAAAAAATCAATTTAAAAAAAAACCAAGGCAAAAAATAATAATTAAAATAACATGTGCCAAAATTAACATAAAAATTAAATCAAATTAAATGATAAGGGATGAATTGAAAAATATATTGTTTTTAAAAAATAATAATAAAAAGAATAAGGATCAAATTTGATATAAATATTAAATAAGATAAAATGCTAAGAGATGAAATTGAAAAAGAAATTAATAAAAAAATAATTCAAAGCAAATAAAAAGCAATTAAAAATATGAGGGTCACAATTAAAATAAAAAGAAAATGGAGGACAACTTTTAGTTTTGGTTGGGTTGGCGTGTTTCCCGAGGGGAAGAGAGAGAAAAGGACGGGGAGAAAAAAATCCAACTATTGGCTAACCACTGTGAGATGTCTTATATGCGCACCCTCCGTGGATCTGTCTCCACATGCACCATTGAAAGAGACAGTGGTTATTTGTTTTTTAGGCGTTAAGAGGTGTCATACACACCATCTAAAGAATGTGACTGCCTTCCACACTCTAGCTTTTGTTCTATACATGTTAATAATTTTTTTTTATTCAATTTATCAAAACATCTAAGTTTCTTCGACTCCACATGATATTAATGAAAAAATCATAACAAAAGCACCTTCATGGATGTGCCTCTACATGCATCATTGGAAGAGATTGTGGTTATCGTTTTTTGGCTATTAAAAGGTGTCGTACACACTTTCTAAAGAACATGTGTGCCTTTCACATTCTGGCTTTTGCTTTGTACACGCTAATAATTTTTTTAATTCAATTTATCAAAACATTTGTCATAACTCAATTCTAGGTTATTCGGCAAAATTTATTTTTTTAAAAAAATAAGAATAAAAAATAATGATAAAGGCTGGCAACGTGGAGAAAGTAGCCTGGGAAATCAAGTTGCAATTTTTGAAGGAAATTCAAGACCTAATTGTACCCCATTATGCCAAAAAATGGAGAAAACAATGCAAATTCAAGGTCAAATTAAACGATTATTGGATGAATTTGCATAAAAATTAATTCCAATGACATAATTAAATTTTTAATAGGCCAATTTGATTTAATCATGGACCAAATTAAATTTTAATTATGTTTAAGAATTAATTTGGGTCCAATTTAAGGATTTAATTAAGTGCAAGGACTTAATTATACTTTAAATGGGTCAAATTAATTTTATTTGGGGCTTAATTGGTGAAAAATTAAGTTTGGGAGCCTAATTTGGGCTTAATTGAGAAGATTGGAATTTTAAGAGACCAAATTTAATTTTTACCAAGTTAATTGATTGAAATTAGGGGTGAAATTGCAAGAAAATTGAAGTTTTGGGGTCAATTAGGGGTTAAATGGACAAAATTCGAAGCCAAAGACCAATCTGCAAAAGGCGCCAAACTATAGGGGTTTAATTGATAAAATCCGAGGGTCAAATTGAAGAAATTGAAAGTTTAATGGTCAATTAGGGATGAAATTGCATAAATCTGAGACCAAGGACTATATTGCAAAAGGCGTATAAATCCGGGGCTAAAGTTGAAGTTATGCCGGGACCAAATTGCATTAAATCAGAAGTTTAAGGTCAATTAGGGATTCTATTGAAAGCAATTGGAAGATGGAGGACTAAATTGAAAATCGGTAATAATCCCTAATCCTAACCCAAAACGACGTCGTTTCTGTATTAAAAAGGAAAAAAAAGAGAGAGAGAGAGACCAGGCGACGCGTTCACATCTTCCTCGTAAACATTGTCAGGGTAACAATTTTACAGGTGCATTTAATGCATCGTTTGTCCCCCAAAATTGACAACTCATGCAGCAAAATGGCCACCTGAAATCCCTCTATCCCCGAGTATTATCCGTTCAGGCCTATAAACATCAAAACTACTCCGATGATTGGCCTGAAGTAGGCAACTCGGGCAGCCTTGGACTGTTAAATTTGGCAGTTCGAGGTGCACACTTTGAACCAACGGTTGGGATGTTTACCAACCAAACCAAAGGCCACGATTTGACACCATTAAAGACAAAATTTTCCTCTTCCATCTCCTATAAATAGGGCTGCATTTCATGGCCTGAGGGAGGATAAAATCAGGTCCAAAAATCACAAAAAACCAGCCTTCCCCCTGTTTTGATCTTCCTGCTTTCCCTTTCAGCCTTTTGCAGCTCTTTCCACCTCTGCCACAACTGCCTTCTCCGGCGAGAATACCAACAAACCTAGCCTATATACCACCACGAACACCAGCTCCACCATAGGAAGCCAACCAGCCACTAAGTAGCCACCGTGACTCTCTCCTCTCTTCTTCTTCCAGTCTTCCTCTCCTCTCTGTAGATTTTTTTTCTTCCTCTGCAGCCGCTCCAGCCAACTCAGGCCGCCATCTCTTCCACAGCCTCAGCCGTCGTCCTCACGTCAGCCCCTCCCTGTCTCAACCAGCTAGCCCTTCATCAGCGTCAGGTAGCGCCGTCTCTCCGTTGCTGCCAACTAGGTTGCTGCATGCAGAACGAATTCTCATTCTGCATGTAGCATGATTAATTAGCATGGTTGCTGGGTTTGGCCAGCAACCATGTGGGCCAGGGCCAGACCATTTGGGTCCGGCCTGGCCCAAAAAGATAAGTTAGAAAACTCCTGGGCTCGGCCTGGCCCAAAAAAATAAGTTAGAAAGCTCCTGAGCTCGGCCTCGGCCCAGACCACATATTTAATATTATAGTATATTATAATATTATATTTAAAAAAACAAAAAAAATTCCAAAAAAATTTCAAAAAATTGTGATTTTCTTAAATATTTTCTACCAATTTTGCATAATATTGGGTTGTATATTTACACTGTAAAATATAAATCCAGTATTAAAATATTCAGTTTTTTTTGAAATATTTCAAAAAAAAAATTCAAATCATTTTAAAAAAAAATCTCAAAAACTTTTAAATCAATTTCCCTTTTTTTAAAAAAAATTTTTGTTTTCATACGGTCAAATTCTAAAAATGTTCCGAAGCATGTTTTCATTAAAAGATTGCATCCTTTTCATGTTTTGAAAATCCAAAAAAATGAATATCATAACTAGTTTATGATCATCCATTAGGGTTTGACCAAAATGTCAAAAATCTTTTTCCAATCTTTTTTTTTCTAGGATTCAGATGTAGACTTTAATATTTGTGGGGTGTATAATTACACGATAAAGTATACCCTCAGGTATTAAAGATACAAGGTTTAAATAAATGCGATGCTAAAATTCAGACTTTAAAACGGTTAGGATTTAACCCGATAAGGTAGAGACTCTCTCATGAAAATAGATCTACCTTGAGCCTTAGAAAATACCAACAAATAGGACCCAACTTAGAAAAATCAATCAAACAACAATGTAACTTACCTTAGATAGGGTGCACTGGGGGTGATGTGTCTTTCCCTTTGCACAATCAGTCCCTTACTTAGACTCTCGCAAACCATAGGTTCTTAGTAATCATAATACTAGGTGACGACTCCTAAACATTAATCATAATTTTATGATTAAATCCAAAAACTCTTCCTAACACACAACACCTCACAACAGGAGGCACGACAGAGAGCCTCCGTCATCGCCAGACAACGTCGCGGCGAGCGCGCCCCCGCGACAACATCTAAGTTTCTTCCATAGATTTTTTGTTTGTAAGGATACCTTAGTTATACTAGAGTTTTTAAACTTGGCCCGGTGGCCTGCCCGGGTTCCGGGTTTTAACCGGGTTATTAGGTTGCTCGGGTCAATTCTGATTTTTTTTAAAAATCAAAACGATGTCATTTTAGTAAAAAAAATAAAAGCCAATGAGTTGCAATCAGGTTTTTGACCGGGTCGCCAGGTCACCCTGAGTTTTAAGTTTCCCTATTTTTTCTTAAACTTGGCTCGATTTCAGTCCCGAGTCGGCCAAATCCCGAGTCAACCTGTCGAGCTGAACTGAATTTCAAAACTATGAGTTATATTGTGATATAAAAGATATAAAACTCAAAATAACCTAATAGTTAAAAAAATTTAACTTTTGAATGTATTTTAGATATTATAAGATAAAAATAAAAGGATAAAAAACCATTCCACCCTAGTAATGATAAACAAGTACATGGTTTCAATTCTGGAAGAGAAAAAATGATGACTTTACTGTGCAAGTTCACAGTAAATGCTTGCAGAATTTATCAAAAAATAAAAGCTTAAATAACTGTTTTTGTGTTTAAAAAATATTTAAAAATAATTAAAAATAATTTTTTTAAAATAAAAAAAATATTATTAATATATATTTTAATACGAAAAATTATTTAAAAAACAACCACAACAATACCAATTAAGTTATTAACCAAGTTGCATAAATTTGAGTTTTTCCTCTTATATCACGAGTTTTTTTTTCTTTCCTATTTATAAAAAAGAAAAGCTTAAACCAGAAATTTTTGCTGGATGCCTTTCACCAACGCAATCAATTAGCCAGATGGTTCGCGCGCACAGAACGGTATTTTTTTGGGTAATTTTTTTGCCTTTTTTAAACACAGTTCATTACTTGCTTTCATTTGCCGAAATCCCCCAAGTTAAAAATTTCGGAGTTTTCTTGGTAACATGCGTTCTCCTTGGACCAAACTGCAATGTAGTTAAATTGTCTAAAATTAATTCACCATGAGAGATATATATATATATGGGGCTCCAGAAAACGCAGATAAATGATGAAAAACAACCACCTTGTCTACCGTACCGAAGGAATTAGCAGAAAAATATTGAAAATGGCGAAACTTCTTTTGGTCACCCGACATCATATCATCACCTAAACCCTATTCATATTTAACCATAGATGTTACTGTTATAGGATTGTTCCCGTGCAGAAACAAGCAGTACAAAAGGGCATGTAGGGCATCTGCTGCTAAAAGTCTAGATAATTCTATACAAGTTTCTAGGTGCAT
>Ga0325411_1010027_pt1 | contig 10035 bp, 8 predicted proteins | sample PopdelMetagenome_13_FD_206181 | JGI IMG/M metagenome (GOLD analysis project Ga0325411, IMG submission 206181) | Populus deltoides microbial communities from Bellville, Georgia, United States - Xylem-PdIQD-R4 | ecosystem: Host-associated > Plants > Phyllosphere > Stem > Wood/Secondary xylem...
ATGTAACACTACACTGCTGTTGCTTCTTCAAACTATTGCTACAGGAGGAGCTGTTGTTCACGACTAAGATCACGGTGCAAAGAAACCGACGCAGCTGGAAAGAGGAGCTTCCACTGATGGTGACGGCTGAAGCTGCTGGTAAAGGCTGACGGTTAATGAACAGGAATGGTTGAGGCTGAGTTGTTGGTCACGATATGTTCTTCCCTTCCAAGCCAGTCACCACAAATCTTTGCTTTCAAAGAAATAATCCATCTTCTCTTCCCTGGTGTTAGTCATGTTTTTCTTTGCTGTTTTGAGAGGTACTGGTCTAGTTTTGAGGATCAATCAACCGTGGGAGTGAAAGAGGAATTGATGACGCTGATTGGAAGGTAACGGTTGAAGTTGCTGTTGGAAAATCTTTCATTGTTCTAGTCGATTGAAGATGAGATGAATGTTGTTGTTGTTGTTGGCTGCCATGGCTGAGGTGTTTATGGTGCTTGGCTGACAGTTGGTCGGATTGACTGAGGAACACCACAGGCCTCACCGTTGCCTCTGGAGAAGTCTGCTCACGGGTTGCATCCAAGGACTGCTGTCAGGACTGAAGCTCATGGTGGAGTTGAGAGGAGATTTCTGGTGTGGAGGTTAATTAGTAATGTGACAAATGGTGGTGCTCACGGTGCTGTGCAGAGAAGAACTATGACGTTTTTTCTTTATTTTTTTAATGCCCCCAAAATTCCCCCTTCTCTGGTTTTTTTTTTTTTTTTTAAATTATCAGTTTCCTCCCTCGGTTACTCGGTTTCAAGCAACTAAAAAATCAATTTGATCTCTCTCTCTCTCTCTCTCTCTATATATATATATATATATTCACTATTTTTGACTTTTTAAAAAAACATTATTAATAAAATAAGGTAAAAATCAAGTTATAATAATAGATTTAAAACATTCATTAAACATTTGAGTTTTTCAAATCTCTCTCTCTCTCTCTCTCTCTCTCTCTCTCTCTCTCTATATATATATATATATATATATATATATTCACTATTTTTGACTTTTTAAAAAAACATTATTAATAAAATAAGGTAAAAATCAAGTTATAATAATAGATTTAAAACATTCATTAAACATTTGAGTTTTTCAAATCTTTCCATATAATTTTTTTTACATCCTTATAATACACTAATTTGTTAAGTTCCTGTACTTTCTTACTTTTTTTATACCTTACATTAGTTTGTTAAGCTCCTCCACTATAATTTTTTCTACTACAAAATCTTATGTAAATGACCCTTGTAATTACTTTCTAGTTAGTAAAGTCCTCTCCTTCTAATAAAAAAAACCTCTATATCATATTTTTGTTTTTCTTTCTTTTTCCCACCCATTGATATACTAGTATAAAGTGTGATTTTAAAAAACTTCTTGTACTTTCTAATATGTCCTCTTGGATTTTCTCCCCAAAAAGTAAGTAGCTATACCTTAGATGTGATGTCACGTTACACCCCATTTTGTGAATGTCAAGGTTAATTTCCAATGGTTTTTCCATGATTGTAACCTCCATAGTTATGAATTATTCCATCAAAAACTAAGTTGTTCATTTCTTCCTTCTCTCTGGATGGCCATGAATGACTTTAACGTGGCCATCATAACTTCCATTTGCATATTGATACTATGCTCAGCCTTTTTGGTTGGTTCTTGTCATTGCTTTTGATTTTCAACTATGGAATCTTGGAGTTCTTGTTATATGCTTTGCATTTGTTCATCAAGCCTTCTGTTGTACTCTTCTAATGCCTTAATCTTGTTATTTATCATCGTGTTTTACCTCTAGAATTGTTTAATATGCAAGATTCTATTATTGGTCAAGGATTTTAGGCTCCAATATATACCAATTTGTTAAGATCTTTCTTAACAAAACAATATAGTTTTAAAAGAAATGTAGGAGAAAAAAACAAGAAAGGAAAGATAGAGAGAATACAGCTCAAAACAAGAAAAGAAAGATGAAGGTCATACTCATATGAGGTTTTATTGTTCTTCTTTTTTTGGATGTATAATGGATGGTAAACCCTTTAACATCTTTTTTTTGTGCCATCATCTTTAAGCTATCAAAGTTTACATGCCAAAGACAAGTTTTATCTTTCACATATGCATTTAAGCATTTAGGCAAGTCCTTCTCTATATTTAGCAAGAACATTCTATTCTTTGTCATGGCTACATTTGCAATCATATCTTCTTTAGTGTCAAGTAATGTCAAAGTACGATCTTTCATCTTAATCTTATACCCCTTCTCCAGCAATTGCCTAAACTCAATTTGTTGCTTTTCACTGTTGGTAGATAATAGACGTCACTAATAAATTGATGACTTATATTTTTTAATTTGATCAAAATCATACCGTTTCCTTTGATGGAAACTTTTGAATGGTCTGCAAAAGTGACATTACCTCTAATTGTTTCATCAAGCTCCATGAACTTGTCTTTGTCTCTACACATGTGCTTACTAGCTCCATTATCTAGGTACCACTTATTATGTTTGTCTTGTATTCTCTTATTATGAATTAGTAGTAGAGTGGCTTCCTTCTCTTCTTCTATCATAAGATTTGAATTCTCTTCAATCCTCTTAGTTGGATTCCAGTAATCTCTAGCATAATGACATGTCTTTTGACAATTATAGCATTTAACTTTTGATTTGTCAAAGCTAGATCTCGGAATGTTACAGCCAATTGAACCGATCGACCTGTTCCCTTTAGTCGATCGATTATTTGATCTGTTGGGGCTGTCTTAGCCTCTTCTTTCTCCTTGAGAATATCCAAAACCATCTTGGTTTGAAAAAAATGCTTGTGCACCTATATCCTCTTTTCTCATGGGCTTGTAATTTTCTTATGGGACCTTGTATTGAAAGAAAATCCATATTTTATGACTCATTTATCATGACTATCACATAATGAAACTTTTGTTGCAGCGAGCGTAGGATCTTCTCTACCACATGTGTTTCTTTCATCTTCTCCCCGTATCTCTTCATTTGATTCTATATGGCCAATACTCTTGCAAAGTATTCTGAAATATTTTCTTATTCAAGCATATGTAACTTTTCAAAGTCATCACGTAGTTTTTGTAGACGTACTTTTCTCACATTGTCATCTTCTTGGTTTGATTCTTGCAAAACTTCCCATGCTTGCTTGGCGGTGGTTGCGTTGGTCACTATCTCGAAAGTAGTGTCATCTAGACATTGGTGGATGATTGTTAGTGCTAGTTGATCTTTCTTTCGTGCCTTTTGAACGACCTCCATTTGGGCTGCAGTCAACGTCGCTTCATCTATAGGCTCTTCAAAGCCTTTTTCAACTGTCTCTCATATATCTTAGAAACCTAGCCAAGTTTTTACTCGAATACACCAAGTTTGATAGTTGTTCTTTGTCAATCTAGGACATTGAAGTGGAAGGTTTGAATTGGCCATGTTAAATAACCAAACATAAGCTCTGATACCACTTGTTGGGAAAAAAAAAAGAAAGAATAGGGTGTGGTAGCTAATTTATAAAAACAAACATAAGAACAAAGAAGAAGAATGAGATGAATGATATTTTATTAAGAGTTTTCTCTAAATATACACCTTTTTAGCTCTTCTCTATATCTCTCAACTTTTTTTTTAATGCTTAAGATTACAAGCCTATTTATAGACCTCAAGTGCTAGCTAATTAGGAAATTAAACTATTCAAAGAAAATCCTAATCTAATAAGGAATCTAATATTCTAATTAGACAAGGATTGTAATAAACTAGTTTATTACAAATCCTTCTCTATCAAGGATTCCTCTTTTAACTAATATTAAAACTATAAATCCTAGTTGATATTAAATTTCAACAGTATCCAAGACTATTGTCAGGATTGAAGCTCATGGTAAAGTTGAGAGGAGATTCCTGGTGTGGAGGTTAATTAGTACTATAAGAAATGGTGGTGCTCACGGTGTTGTGCAAAGAAAAGCAATCAATGGAGGTTGGGAGAGTTAATTATTTTTTAATGCTTCTCTTCTTTTTTTTCATTTATGATGTTTTTTTCTCTTTTTTTTAATGCCCCCAAAATTCCCCCTCCTCTCCCTGTTTTTTTTTAAAAAACAAATATCATTTTTCTCTAAATTTCTCAGTTTCTAGGCAACTAAAAAATCACTCTGGTCTTTAATCCATTATTTCTTTTTCTTTGTATTTTTGGTCTCCTTGTGTGTGAGTGTGTGTGTGTGTATTATTTTAATTTTTTAATTTTCAATTCTTTTGAAAAAATGTTAAAAATATTGAAAATAACACAAATACATCAAAAATATGTTTTTTAATTTTTTTTCTTCACTATCAAATCTCATGTAAATGACCCTTGTAAATATTTTTTAGCTAGCCAAATCATCTCCTCCCAATAAGTAACCTTTATACCATATTTTTGTTTCTATTTCCACCCATTGATATGTTATTGTATCTTGAAAACCTTCGTGCACTTTCTATTCTGTCCTCTTGGATTTTCTATCCAAAAAGTAAATAGTTATACCTTAGATGATGTCACGTTACACTCCATTTTGTGAACTTCAAGGTTTCCAATGGTTTTCCCATGATCGTAACCTCCATAGTTACACCTTTTTAGCTCAACCTTTTTGTTGGTTCTTGTCATAGCTTCTGATTTTCAACTATGGAATCTTGAAGTTCTTGATGCATGCTTTGTATTTATTATTGAGCCTTTCATTGTGCTCTTCCAATGCCTTAATCTTGTTATTTCTCATCATGGTTTACCTCTGAATTGTTTAATTAATATGCAAGACTCTATTATTCGTCAAGGATTTTAGGCTTCAATACCAATTTGTTAAGAACTTTCTTAACAAAACAATGTAGTTTTAGAAGAAATGTAGGAGAGAAAAACAAGAAAGGAAAGATAGAGAGAATGCAGCTCAAAACAAGAAAAGAAAGATAAAGGTAATACTCACATGAGGTTTTATTGTTTCTCTTCTTTTGAAAAAGAATCCAGGATCCCTCCTCCTCTTGCTTGTCAATGGGTGGTGCCTGGTGGGTGGGGTGGTCTGTTCGAAGATAATGCTATCCCAAGCGTTGAGGTCTAAAGAGTGAACTTCCAAGAATTCGGTGTTAGGAATTGACATCCACGATGAATCAGGAATTTCGGACAAATTGGTTATGAAGAGATCCCCCGAGAAGAAAACAAGAAGCAGCCGATTCCCTAAGCTATCAGGTTGACCTTCTTATGTGTTTAATTCTGTACAAATCTCGGAACTTTTCACAGATAGGGGATGGGAAAACGCATGGAAGGATCCAATAGAACCAAGAACAGCATCCATAGCGGATATTTTATCTTCTTTTTCTGTAGTTATTATCGAATCAAATCCACTGTGATGGTCAATTTCCATTGATGTTGCTCCTCCTGAAACGGACTCGCCTTGTATATGAAAATCAAAAGAAAAGGACATTTAAAATACAACAATATTGTCCTCAAAATTAAGAAAACCTCAAAATCAAAAGATAAGACAAAAGCGTTGCTTTCTACTCTCCTTTCTCTGAATCTGCACCAAGAAATAATCAAAGCTTAATTATTGTTTTATAAACATAATTCATGTCTATACGCCTGCATGCTTGAGCATCGCCCTATATAAACTTAGCACAGTGTTGCTACCCAACCTTCAAACCATTTTTTATCGTTTATATCGTTGGCCTCAATATTGATTCCTTCTCCCTAGGTTGTTCCATCACCAAGAAACAAAGCCTCTTTAACATGGAGGCCAAAGCCAGCTCAGGCATTCAACTTCCTCCAGGATTTAGATTCCATCCATCTGATGAGGAGCTCATAGTGCACTATTTGAAGAACAGAGTCAGTTCAAGTCCACTTCCTGCATCTATTATTGCTGAGATAGATCTCTTTAAGTATAACCCATGGGAGCTACCAAGTCTGTATATATTGCGTTTCTATTGGTTCCATTTTTCTTACATGCATCTTTTGTATAGCAATTGCCTACTGACAGACACCTTTTCTTTCAAAATAGAGAAAGCTTTGTTTGGTGTGGATGAATGGTATTTCTTTACACCAAGGGATAGGAAGTACCCCAATGGAGCCCGGCCTAACAGGGCAGCAGCTTCAGGTTATTGGAAGGCAACAGGGGCAGATAAATCGATTTTTAATTCCTTCGGAACAGCCAAAATAGGCGTCAAGAAGACTCTCGTGTTCTACGAAGGACGCCCTCCCAAAGGACTAAAGACAGACTGGAACATGCATGAATACAGATTGCTAGATGCCATGATTTGGAACAATCCCAAGAGAAAAGGATCTATGAGGGTAAGTGGAAGGGTCGAACCCATGTCTAATTCAACTGCCAGTTATATTTGATAACGATTTTCGGATTGTTAACAACAATTCTGCTTGCTGCAGTTGGATGATTGGGTGCTGTGTCGAATTAGGCAGAAGAACAGCATCCCCAGAAACACATGGCAAGATCAAAATATTCCAAGTTGTGCATCTGCACCCACCGGCTTGTTCCCAAAAGTGAATGAGCTACAGCAAATGAACATCAACCCCAACACTGAGATGGTCACGAATTATTTTTACGATGATTGCCCAATGTTACCATGTATCTTTTCTTCCCAGAATTTTCCATCAACTGAAAGAGCCTCAAGCATAAACTTCCTAAGTAGCGACAAATCTTGCACTTCTTTTCACAATATGTTAAACCCACTGAAAAGAAAACCTGCGGAAACAAACCAACAGCGAGGGAATTGTTTTCCTTCCGGCAAGATGCTTAGAACAAAGGCAGATATAGAGGAGGACGTTGTATCTATCAGAAACGATGGCACTGATGAGAATTTCAGTGGAACAGATCAGTCTGAGAGTGCCAATTTCAGCACTGAGCAATGGAATTCTCCCATGCAATATCAAGAGTTTAATCACCTAACCTTCACAGGAAACCACCTAACTCTTGATTAGAACAATATCAAGAGTTTATATTTGTAAATATCACGGTGGCTATTTGTACATTCAGATAGCTAGGTACGGTGATTAATTTGTATAGTATAAGGATCTTAGCAAATATGGTGATTCATTCCTAGTGGATAGCTTGTATAAATTACTACTAAAGACACTAAAAGACTTGAGGTGTTATGTTATGTGAATAGTAACAAATTTTTTTTTTTTCATTTTCATTCTTAAGCTCTTCTTTATCCGATTGCATCCATTTATGGCTAATTTAATGAGTTAATATGATTTAGAATATGTTAAAAAAAACAATGAAATTCAATGAAAGAGGACCCAAACATAAAACATGAGAAACCTTCATGACCAATTTGAAATTCAAGCAAAAAATTATTTCATCAAAAAGTTTATTTTATTTATTTCTCAATTATGAATTTGAGATAGAAGAGAGTGAAACCTCCTAAAAACAGTGAAAGAGAGATAAAATTGTTTGTTATCTACATTTTATCAACAAAAACAAAATCATGGTGTCAATTAGTTTTATTTAATAAAAGAAGTTTCGTTAAAGTATTTTTGATATTTGACGTGCTAGAAAAAAAAAATCAAGGTTGAGAAAGATTTTTTTTTCAATTTTGAAGTGATTTGAGTTGAAAAATTAGTTTATCAACACTATAAAAATATTTATTAAATATTTTTAAATTAAAATATAATAATAAAATAAATATTTAGATCTATAAAACCCAATCTAATTTTATGACCACCTTTTTGTTGTCTACAAACTTAGTTTGTTTCCAACTTATTTTATCCTATACATATAAATCAAACAATCAATGAGAGCACACATGAATCAATATTTTAGCTATCCCAACCAAACCTCACAAATATTTATTAGGTGATTTTAGATTAAGATAAAATAAAAAATAAACCAAAAACCCCAACCTAATCTTATGACCACCTTTTTGTTGTCTACAAACTTTGTTTCCAGCTTATTTTATCCTATACATATAAATCAATCAATGAAAGTACACATGAATCAATATTTTAGCTTATCCCAAACCTCACGAATATCCTAGCTAGGCACTCCTACGCTATAAGTAGAATTTAAGTTAATGTTAAATATAACAAAAAAAAATGTTTTAACATTGTAGATGCATTTTTAAATATTATAATTTTTTAAGTAAGACCTCAAATATATTGGTTATGCTTAATAGAATTAGATAAAAAAATATACATAAACTAATAAACTGAAAAAGAGCTGTTACGTGTGTTTGGTATTGTGGTAACTGTTATAGTATTAGTTGTGGTTTAAAAAAAATTATTTTTATAAAAAATGCTTTTAGTTGAGATTAACTTGGTATTTATGTATGTTTGGTTAAAACTGTGGTTGAAATTGAGGTTATAAATAATTTTTAAAAATACTTATTAATATTTATGGTTTTTAATTTAAATATTGTTATTATATCATGAAATAAATAATATTTTATATAAATTATTTTTCATTGTTCCATTAAACTATCTATAATTTCATCACGTATGAAGTATATCTGACAAGGACTACAATTTGTTTGGTTTCTTAAACGCGCGACAACATCAGGTAAAATATAATTAGAAACAAAATTAGAATTGCGATCAAATTCTGCAAATGCTACGTCATCAAGCGATCTCTGTCTAATTTACGTAGTGTCATTGAATAATGTTAAACACTAGTTTTTCGAATAAAACACAATTAAAAAATTAAAAATAATTTTTATTTTTTATTTTATGGGGTCGAACCCGGTTCAATGCATGTTGAGCTTTGAACCGGACCTGGTCCGACTTTAACAGTGTAGCATGCTACACTGTTCATGCTAATTACATTGTTTAGTGAACATTGCTATTAGCATGAACAATGCGCGAAAAGCAGGAGTTCCTTGCTTTTCTTTCCCTACGTAAACACACTAAAAAATAATGTAAGATCCATGAATAGTAAATCTCATTTTCATCTTTACCAACGACTTAAATATGTGGTTTAATTAAAATGCAGCCGCAACCGCGTAAACAAACGGGTTCTAATAAATCAGCCTACATGCGCCAACAACACCACCTCTTTTTTTTTGTATTATTTAATACGCTCCCTTTTTTTGATTTATGTTTTTCTACTATGCATAAATTTCTTTATTTAAATTTTACTTCATACTCCCTCTCTTATTTTTTTTAATTGTTTAGTTTATCTTTTTTAAATAGTTTTTATTTTTTAATTCTTTAACTCTATAATGCTTCGAGGAGATTATATTTGTATTTGTGTTATATATTTATAATTTAAAGTTAAAACAAGTTGAAAAATTAGGATTTTGGAATTTCAAAACTTGAGACTTGATTTTTCATCTATATAAGTGATTGCGAAATATTGCAAAGGATGACAAGTCATGTGCTATAGCAGACGACGTAAAAAGAGAATGAGCAGATGATGCTCCATTAGAAAAAAGTGCAGCCTTTTGAGTTGCTGGCGCGCTAGCCTGGCAGGGCCTCATCGCTTGGGGTTTTTTGTTTTTTTGGTAATTTTAATTAATACCATTTCTTATAATCACATATTGTTTTTTAAAAAATATTTGTTTATTTTTTTTTCAATAGTTATTTTTTTTAATTGTTTTTTAAATTTACAATCTTTCAATGAATTTTTTGTAATTAATCTTTAAATTTTGTCCTTTTATGTTTTATATAAATAAATTGTATTTACATGATATATTTATAAAAATAAAATTCATTTATTCTTGGAAAAAATAATTTCAAAGATGAAATAAATAAAATGTCTTTTGCAAAATTAACTTTCTATTTTAATATTTATTTAACATTAATAATTCTTTTTCAGTTTATTGTTCATTTATTTTTTTAACTTGATTTATTAAAGGTAAACAGGGTGTTGCATATCTTAATTAAAAAAAAAAAACTTGTAATATTTGATTTATATGTACTTGGGTCCAATCTTAATATGCCATTTTTTTGGGACCCAAACAATTGACTGACCATTGCAAGATACATGAACGACAAACATCCATTTCCATGTGTGAAGTTACTCCCAGCATGAGAAACAAATCAAATGCAAAAGCAAGCACCATATGAAGTCCTCACAACACAAAATTATACCAGAAAA
>Ga0325411_1010028_pt1 | contig 10034 bp, 5 predicted proteins | sample PopdelMetagenome_13_FD_206181 | JGI IMG/M metagenome (GOLD analysis project Ga0325411, IMG submission 206181) | Populus deltoides microbial communities from Bellville, Georgia, United States - Xylem-PdIQD-R4 | ecosystem: Host-associated > Plants > Phyllosphere > Stem > Wood/Secondary xylem...
ATGAGGTTTTCTCACCTTTTCCCTAAATTTAAATCATTAAAGTTCTTATTTTAATTATCATCATCAAATTAAATAAAAATAAATCTTCAAAACATAGATGTAAGAACTTATAAATCAGGACTTAACCTTTTTTTTTTTTTGACTAATTTGTTTTCCCGCACTTTCGTGGAAATTATAGTCCTATAGGGCCATCCACTATTCTCTCTTTAATTACGGGTCCCATAAACTTGGATTTTGATGCAGTAGACTTGGCCTTTTGACTTGAAGAAATAGACTAACAAATCAACGCATCTTTTCTTTATTTATTTCCATAGCAATATATAGTCCATACCATTGTCGGCTAAAAAAAAAAAAGCAAGTTCACTTTTAAAATCTTATAAAATATTTTATAAGTTAAAATATATCTAATATGCTAAATTAGATTAAAATTAAAAAATTAGTAAAATTGATCAAACTCGGTAAAATCAAACTGATTTTACAAGTTTTAAAAAATTAAAAAATTATGTATTCTAGTAAATATATCTTAACATGTTCATTGTTTGAAATTTATATCTTGCAAAACTTGTGTAATTTGATAATTAAGGACTTTATTTTAACTATAATTATTATAATTTTTTTAACTATATAAATTATTTGTGGATTTTATTTTTGTAAAATTAAAATATTTATTCATTCTTCACAATTAATATATAAACTATTAACATATCAACACATAAACTATTTAAGTGTGTTTTATATTGAGGTGGTTTTTATGGTTGTGATTCAAAAATATAATTTTTTTAAAAAATATTTTTAATTATGTTTTTGAAAAAAGATAATTTAAAAAATATCTTTAATCAAAACTATTCTAGGATAGATTTTTATTTACAAAATAAATAAACATACAGCATATATATTTTAGCTTGTCAATTATGCAGAATAGGTGACAGTGCTTGTTTCTTGATGGGGCGTACATTTCATTGTTGATGAAATTGTAAATATAATTGTTTTATGCAAAACCATCATTCCTAAACAACATAAATGCATATTCTTCAGAATTAAAATAAATAAAAAAGGAGGGGTACTCACTGAACACCTCCTCACAAGATAATATTGACGGTTTTATCTCAAGAGCATCTTTGTTCATGGAATATTCAGCTAAATTTAATACACAAAACTCCCATTTAATGTTTGCTAAGCTTGCTTGTCGTCAATAAATAAATAAATAAAACAATATTGAGTACAAAATCATTTTAGTGTAATAAATATTTATCATGAATGAGGTTTTCTCACCCTAACATGTTTTCCCTAAATTTAAATCATTAAAGTTCTTATTAACACTTATTATAATCATCACCATCATCAAATTAGCGTAGGAGAGCTTTTAAACCTTTAGTTTCAGAAAAGGTTAGCATTTCGTCGATAAAAATGAATCTTCAAAACATAGATGTGAAAATCGATAGCGTTTTTATTTTAAATTATATGAAAGCAATCATTAAAAGAAGTTGATATAAAGTTGAGGAAGTTTTCCTTCTTTGTTTTTTATTTATTTATTTTAGTTTAAACTTTGAAATCACAATAAAAAAGAATTATTAAATATACTAAATATTATTAAAATTCCTTGGATTAAAAATTTAATCTCAATTAACATTTAAGTTTACCGACCTGCAAATACTTCTATCGGAGAAAAAACAAAAAAGAAAAAAAAGAAGAAAAATAAGTCTAGACAAAGAAGTTATAAATTAGGACTTAACTTTTTTGACTAATTTGTTTTCCCACACTTTCGTGGAAATTGCACTGTCTCATCATGAACTTGGAATTTGATGCAGGAGACTTGGTTCTTGACCTGAAGAAATAGCCTAACAAATCAATGCATCTCCTCAACGTGTTCAATTAATGATCTCTTTTTATCTAGCAAAATGCCGTAGAAAATTAAGAGCTTCAAGACTTTGTTAGCTTAAACTTTGAATGATCTCTTGTTCTCTTTTTATCTAACAAAATGCTGTAGAAAATTAAGAGCTTCTTGACATTGCTGGCTTAAACCTTGAACGATCTCTTGTTATTTGCTGCTGTTTTGCTATCTACAAAATGGCTGTGGGTGGTGCAAAACTTGCTCTTCTTTTGATTCATATACTCAGTGTTGCCGGCAATGGATACAGTTCTTTACAAGAGAATAACTACGGGAGTGATGATCATGAACATCGGAAAAAGTTGATATCTTCACTCAAAAGTGGGTTTGTAATAGGTTATGTCTTCTCTTCGGTTTCCATTATAACTATTTTCATGTCCTATTGTGTGCCTTGGGCTCGTCTCATCAAGAGGAAAGGGAAAGAGGTGATGATGAAGACACCAATGATGATATCTTTGATGGAAAGGCAAGAGATGAAGAGAAAAGAAGCCAACGTGCAGGTATCCCTATAAGATTTTCCTTTCATCATCATATTTTTAGTTTCTTGCTAGCTTTATTATTATTATTATTATTATGAAGACGATATAGTTGCTTTCATTTCACCATGGATCGTTGCAAACTTAATTTTATAGATCACAGACCAGAACATTACCTCATTACAGAAATAGCCCAAAAAAGAGAAGCCTCTAGTTCATGTCTTTAATTAAAAGAGCACACAAGTGACACAAACAAAACAACACCATACTGTATAAATAGCAAGCACAGCAAACATAAAATTTTGTTGAATAAGTTACCATAAAAAAACTTTAATTTGAATTTTTATAACTCAATAATTTTTTCTAATCAAAACTCCATATTATACCTTTTCTCTAAATTGCTTATAGACTAGGAAAAACATACTGAATATAACTGAAAAAAATAAAAATAAAAATTTATAAATTAAATTGGATAAAAAAATCACAAATCAACTACACTACCAGAATTTTTAAATTTATTGATGGAATTTTCTGTTGGTATTTATACTCTCAATCTGCCGGTATGGATTTTACCGACGGTCTCATGGATGAAAACATTTCGTTGAAAATACTTTCGTTGGTGATTTGTTGTATGTAGGTAATATCATTACCAATGGGTTTATTGAAGGCAAAATTACGCAAAAATTAAAAATTACCCGTTTCATTCCGTTCGTATTTCCATCGGTGAATACGACATATCACCGATAGAAAAACCGTATATAATTTCATCGGTGATGTTTTTTCATTGTCGGTATTTCTCTAGGCAAATTTTATATGTAACTGATAAAACGATCATATGCAATTTTGTCGGTGATTAAACAGTGGTAGTTACATTTGCAATATTTTTTTCCAACTTTTTGGAGTATACCGATAGACTTAATACGCCAGTAACACCATCAGTAATAATTTAATTTTTTTAAAAAAAATTAAGAAACAAAAGTAGAAAATAATGAAAATAATATAAATAAAATATTTATTACAAATTTAAACATTTATAAGTTCAAATATAATTAATCTAAAATAAAGGTGTTGGAGGAGGAGGCAAGTCTTCTCTGGGACCGTGGGGCTAATAAGGGGGAGCACATATACCATTCATGTGTGATTTCATCTCCATTATTAATCGATGGAGTTAGGCTGTCTCAGCACTAAGTCGTGCATAATCAGTGTTCTAATCCATTTTTAGGTCCCCGCACAAAAAAATAAAAATAAAAATATATGGTTGGAAGAAATTGGAAAGATAATAATAATAGTAGGAGGCTGGAGCGCTCAGAAAATGGTCAGAAAAATTGATTAAGGAGATTCAAAAATACAAAGATTGAAATTTTGACAATATATACTTGAATGATGAGAGTCCTATTGGAAAAGAAAATTTAATTTGAGGAGAAAAGTTCAAAATTAGATGTTTATAGACTCAATTGGATTTTATTGAAGGTTTAATTGAATTTATAGAGGGTTTGATTGCAAGAAAAATTGATTTTAAAGTCAATTTATGCTTTAATTGGAAGAAATTAAAGTTTAGGGGTTAAATTATAATTTTAAAGAGTTGATTTGATCAAATCAGAGGCTTAATTGCATGAATATTGAAGTTTGATGGCCAATTAGGGACTTCATGACATAAATCCAAAACCAAGGACCAAACTGGAAAAGGGGCGTCAATATAGGGACTGAAATTGATCGAATTAAGGACCAAATTGAAGAAATTTGAAGTTTATTAATCAATTGAGGGTCAAAATGCACAAATTCAAAACTAAGGACTAAAGTGAAATGGGCGGCTAGCTATAGGGGCAGCGATTGAAGTTGGTAGGGATGCAATTGAATTGATTCTTAAAATCAAAATTACATTTGAGGACATAAATGAACAAAGGATAAATTAAGGACTGATTTGGAAGTTGACATGTTGGCGCTATATTTAATTGAAACGGCGCGTTTTGTCCAAAACGACGTCGTTTCATGTAAAAAAAAGAGAGAGAACAGAAGGGTTTCGTTTTGAGCAACACTGTTCCTCCTTCTTCCCCTAGACGTGCAGCAGGGGAAGAATGAAACTTTTGTTTTTTTCCTATGTAATTCTTCCAGCCTCTCTCCCTCCCCACGTACTTTGTCAAAATGCACGCCCTCTCATAATTAGAAGCCAACGAAGCTGTCCCTGCAAACCACGCCCATTGGCCGCCTAGCCCAGCGCCGTGGCAAGGTAGGAAGGCTCTGCTTCCCATGCACAGCGATAGGGCAGCGATAAGGACACCCCCGCTCCCCTTTGCCCTATAAATACTGCTATCAACACCAGCACAAGAGGAGAGAAAAAGGAGAAATTGAGAGGAAAAAAAAAAGGAAATAAAGGAGACGATAGAGAGAGGAAGGAAAGAAGACGGGGAAGTTTGAAACAGGGGAGAGGGACTGTGAGAGCTAAGTGAAAGGGACGATACTGAAACAGGAAGAGGAACGGGAGGTGAAAAACAGATAGAGAGGAATAAAAAGAAAGGGAAACGTAGCAGAAAAAGAGGAAGGAAAACAAAGAAGAAGGGAAGAGCAGTAACCTCTCGCTCCGCCGTTTGTAACAGCAGCACCGCCACTCGAAGCTTCTTTCCCCTCCACTTTTATTTCATTTTTGGCTTCATCTCCTCCTGCATGCAGAATGATATTCGTTTTGCATGCAGGATGATGGGAGGGGGAAAATAATTCCCCTCCCTGTCTTTACTTTTTGGGCCAGGCCAGTTCTGGCCCAGCCCTGATGTCTAGGCCGGGTATGGCCCAGATCAAAAGAAGCAGAGAGAACTCGGCCCAACACTTTTGGGCAGAGTCCGACCTAGTTAGCTGGGCCGGCCTAGCCCATATATATATATATATATATATATATATATATGAAAAAACAAAAAATTAAAAATTCTTAAAAATTCTTAAAATTTTTTTGTTGATTTTCCCGTATATTTTTATCAAATTTGCTTAATACTAGTTTGTATTTTTATACCATAAAGATACAAATTCGGTATTAAAATATCTGGCATCCAATGGTTGAAACACTGTAGGCTATTTGCAAAGTCTTTAGTCGTAGTGTTAGAGAGACCATACACCCGATTTCTATCGGTTTCACTAGACGATCCTGCCTCTAACCACAAATCTGGATCGAGATCCAGATAGGTTGAAGGATCATCCCCGTATCTCTTCTTCAACTAGGTGTTATATGTATCCTGGAAAAAGAGTTAGCAAATTAAAAAAAATTAATAACTTAAAAAAAATGATTGAAAACCAACATCCACAAAGTGCTAAGCTCAGCTATCGACGAGTTGTTACACCTTTTTTTGACGATCATCACTCTACACGTGTGTTTCCACAAAAAGCTCCATCGAGCTTGGCTCGCATCCAAGAACCATAGCTGGTAAGAGAAAATTGTTGTTAGTTAAATATATTTATAAAAAATAACAAATAAAAAAATGAAAATAATAAAAAAAGAATCTTACCATTAGCTTCGAAGGCGAAAACAGAAAATGGAACCACTGGTGTGCGTGGTAACGAAATCGTGAACATGTTTGTTTCGGTTCTCCATATTGGACTATGATCGCCCTACAAAATGGTCGAACATCACGTGCTCAATATATTCCGCCCATACAGCCTCTAAGACATATGACAATCTAGCATCCTTCCAAACCGCCACGTCCTTCCAGTTTGGAAGCTCTCTTTCTTTCGCATATTTTTTTGGTTTTCTTTTGCACCTCGTACCAAAAATCATGCAACTTATATAGTACAAATGAATTATCCGTTGGTAAATGAAAAATAAAATTGAATAAAAGGATTAAATTTTTTTTTATCTTGATTTCAATTTTACCTAATTGCAACGTGATTCTCTTAAACCCTCATGACGTTGTCAGCTCTATCCCATTCAAAATTTTCCATGCAGTTAAAATTTGTAAAAGAAAAGTTTCATTAATATTAATGAACTAACAAAATTAACATAATAATAATAAAAATATTAAAGTTAATATTAACCTTAAACCTTTCAAACCATGCATGAATCACAGGTTTCTATTCATGATGTTTGGAAACCTGACTCTATTGAAACATTGGATTTTTCATCGACGATTTCATCGCTGATGTGATTGTTCTAACAGTTTATATGTTTGTAAACTTGAAATTATATTTGTTAATTGAAATTAATTTTTTAAAAAAATTATTAACATGTCGTTGTGAAAGAAAAACAAACTTACATTGAAAGGTCAATTTTCCATTGAGCTTGGTACTTCTGAATAAATGGATCCTGTTGTGAAGGAACCACCCTAACTTGTCGGTAATTCTGTATATAAAAGTGACACGTCATTATATCTTTTGACTTTTTTTTTCAATTCTTTTATTTTTCACTATAACTCCTTCGGTATATACCGAGAGAATATTTCCGTCAGTATTTATCGATTGATACAACGGGGGAATAGTCTATCAGTAAAGTTCATCGCAATCTACCAACAAAAATTTTTTGTTAGTGTTTTTATTTGTATTTGCTATTTTTTTGGTGGTGCTAGAAAAATATTTTAAATTCTAAATAGTAACTTCTAGGTGGAAACCAACCCTGGACTTAGTGGTAGGCCTTCAAAACCCTGCCAAGGACACATAAAAGTATTTTGTTCCTCGTTCAAAAGTGGATTTGTGGTTGGTTATGCATTATCTGCTGTTTCAATCGTAATTGTTTTTGTATCGTATTGTTTGCCTTCGATCCATCTAAAATAAGGGTAACGCAATGCCAATGAAGATAGCTGATGAATCAAGAGATTTATGGGAATGTTATGTCGGTGATATGATAGTCTAGGTGCTTACTCTTGTAATTTGGACAAGGATGAGCAGATTTTTTAGAGGAAAGTTCTCGAGACATTTTCATGAGGCTTCTAGATCTAGGGAGAAAGGCAGTGATGATAGAAAAATCTGGATTGTAGGTTTTAACATTACCAGCTGTGGAGCTCAGATATGGAGGCAGCAAAGTGGTCAACCCTCTCATTCTGTGCATGTAAACTGTACGTAGAGATCATTTTGCACTTTGTTATGGCTCATTGACAATGACAATCTTACGAATAATTCTAATTAGCGAATTTTGTGTAAAATAGCGTTGTTCATCTTTCACTAATTCTCATCGGTGATTTCATCAACAGAATTCGGAGTTGGAGAAGAAGGTTACAAGAACAAGTTTCGCGGCACTCAATATTGCCACTCACAGTTTTGACCAAGACAATGTCATCGGAGTCGGAAAGATGGGGACAATGTACAGGGCAGCGCACCCTTATGATTGTTTCACTGCAGTTAAGAGGTTACATGACTCTCAACCTTTAGGGAAACAGTTCAGGTCTGAGCTAATCATTCTAGCCAAGTTCAGACACATGAACATAATTCCACTACTGGGATTCTGCATAGAATCCGGGGAAAGGCTTTTGGTGTACAAATATATGCCAAATGGGAACCTTCATGATTGGTTACATCCTGTGAAATGCAAGGCTGAAAAACTGGATTGGCATGTCAGGGTTAAAATCGCCATCGGAGTAGCCCGAGGTTTGGCATGGCTTCATGATTTTAACAACTTCCTAATAGTTCATCTTGACATATGCTCAAGGAGCATCTTGCTGGATAAATATTTTGAACCGAAGATATCAAATTTTGGAGGGGCAATGCACAGGAGCTCAAATGACAAGGGCTTAATTGCAAGTAGTAAGATAGGTGAACTGGAATTGATCAAGCAGGATGTCTATCAATTTGGTATTCTTCTTCTTGAGCTAATTGCAGTTCATGATCCTGACCATAACAGTAAATCATCTCACACTCTAGAGGAGAATTTGTTTGAACGAATCGCTCATCTATCGAGCAGTTCTTCTGGCCTCTATCATGCTGTTGATAAATCTCTTCTTGGTCAAGGATTTGATGGTGAAATACTTCATTTTCTGAAGATCGCATCTAGCTGTATTCATCCCATTCTAGATCGAAGGCCAACGATGCTTCAAGCATTCCAAATGTTAATGGTTCTCAGGGAGGGAGAGAGAGAGATTCATCGAAAATCCTAAGCTATTGGCTCAACTGACTAGTCGCTGCTAATTAAGGTGATGATAGCATTGAGCTGGAGTCAGCAGAAACAAAGTGAAACAGCAGATGTGTGTATGCTATATAATATCGTTGTTTCTGGTTTTGTAAGTGAAACAATACAGATATGGCCTCATTGCTAAAGCACTCTTTGGGAGTGTTATTGGAAGGCACTTTTCCAAATTCGTAATTTTTTTCTTTTAATAAAAATTTCAAATTAATATTTTTTTATTTTAATATATTAATATTAAAAATAATATATAAAAAATTATTTTAATATATTTTCAAATAAAAAAAAAAACAGCAACTTTTACCATTAAGCTCTAAGAGAGTAATGATATGATCTGTTGATAACTCCGAGATTGTCCTGAAGAGAAGAGTCTGTTGTGAGAAATGGCAAACAACCAATGAAAACAGAAGAAAAAAAGTTAATTTAAAAAATATCTGTAATCAAAACTATTCTAGGATAGATTTTTATTTACAAAATAAATAAAAATACAGCATATTTTAGCTTGTCAATTATGCAGATTAGGAGGCAGTGCTTGTTTCTTGATGGCACGCACATTTCATTGTTGATGAAATTGTAAATAATTGTTTTATGCAAAACCATCATTCCTAAAGAACATCATAAATGCATATTCCTGAAAATAAAGGAGGGGTACTCACTGAACATCTCCTCACGTAATAATATTAACATGAAAAAAATTGTTTTTTCCTCAGTTTTATATTTTCTCATATATGTTTTTTTAATTTTAATTCTATTCTTCAACACTAAATTAACTAAGAATCTTCATAAATTTTTTAATTTATTTTTTATAAGATTATCTTATATTCATAACTCAAATTATCATTATAATAGGTTGACTCAAGTTGCCGTCTCCATGTTAATTAAAAATATCTCATTTTAAATATTTAATTTAAGTCAAATTATATTTTTAACGGTTTTTTGGGTTGTTTTTGGACCCGTAAAAATAAACGAGTTACATTAAATCAATTTCCACGTGATTAAAATTTTTTTTACTAGAAATATATTATCAACACCTAGATGTTTTTTTTTTTTACATTGAAAAAAAATTAATTCCACCCGCTACATAATGCAAACCAATAATCTAGTCTATGTCTTATACATCTATCTATCTACATGTATATTAATAATAATGAAAATGAAGGACAAGATTATAAAAAGAGCTTATAATTCTTCCAGCCAAATTTGTTTTGTACAATTATTTATTTAAGGATATCAATTATGTTGTCAAAATTTGATGAGAACATCAACTTTAGAACACATAGAGGTTCTTTGAATCTTAGGATTTTCCTCCATACGAAACCTCCACATGTAGATAAAGCTTGTATATATATATTTGCAATATTTTTTGCATTATATAAAATTTATTCTTCAATTTAAATTAGTTGTTTTATGTTGTTTAATTCCATTATAAAATTGTTTGATAACATTTTTTTTAAAATATTCATTTGAATGTTGAAACGGTGCCGTTGCACTATTTATTGTCTCCTTCAAGAAACCGTTTTCAGCAGTAAAAGGCAGTGCAGGCGTTAGCAGTGGAGCCGCTCCAATCACGGGGCATGTC
>Ga0325411_1010030_pt1 | contig 10032 bp, 2 predicted proteins | sample PopdelMetagenome_13_FD_206181 | JGI IMG/M metagenome (GOLD analysis project Ga0325411, IMG submission 206181) | Populus deltoides microbial communities from Bellville, Georgia, United States - Xylem-PdIQD-R4 | ecosystem: Host-associated > Plants > Phyllosphere > Stem > Wood/Secondary xylem...
TTTTGCTTTTATTTACTTTCTTGATTTATTGACCTCTTTTGCTTTCAATTTCTATTCTTCTTTACCTATTTTTGTTTTAGTATAGTTTTACATGAGATAAATATATTTTTTAAAAATTTAAAATCTTGAAATACTCATATTTTATTTGATTTTGTGATTTTGTTATATATGTTTTTATCCGGATTCAATTGCTAGCTGTAATTTTTCCTTCTTAAAAGTAAAAAACCATTGATGGGCAGCATAATTGAACATGAAATTGGTGATTGGTGAAAGATAGATGCGTTAGATCAACAAAATCAATATTATTTTGTGGTCGAGTAAAAAAAGGTAGAATATTAAGGTGCCCAACTGGGCAGGTTAAATGTACTCAAAACTAAAATCCAAGGCTATATGATACCAAGGATTAAGGAAGACTCTTACGTGGTTCCCTAAGTTTCTGTCTCTCCCTCTCTTGTCAAGTCTTACCTGTCCTTGATTTAGATCCAATCATCGAAGTGAAACTCATAGCCAGTAAAACTTTTGTCTTCGAAGCATTCGAACTCAAGAACAAAAAAAAAAAAAAAAAAATCCAAATCTTGCATATACATAACGCATTTAATTACTCCAGTCTCCTGAAGGGTAGTTGCGAAAAAGGCTACTACACTTTTTATCGCCATTACAGAATCTAAGGGCCTTGTTTTTGCGGGTAAGTTCCTTTTTCCTTCATCGCTTTTTATGAAAGTGGGTTTGTTTTTAGATCATCAAAATGCTCTGCTTTTACATTTTGTACTTGTTTTTTTATGGATTTGGTTGGTTTTGGATTGATTCTATTGTAAGGGAACTTGGTTGCTTCATGTTTCCGATATGGAAGTGTTATAGATCTTTTCTCATTGATTGATGCACTGGGATCACTATCATGTGTGCACTAGAGCTTTGATCCGTTTCTTTATTTTGTTATATTCGAGTGATCGTTTGTGTCGGCCGGAAGCTCTGTAGATCAGATCCTGTATTTTCATGGAGAGTGATACAATTTCAGTTTCATGACAATGGCATGCATGTTGGGGTCGCTTTTGTCTTGTATTGATGGGATTTGAGTTTGGATTCTCAGTTTTGCATTTCGTAGTTAGCAGATTGATTTGGACAAATTGGTAGTGCTGACAGTAATGAAAATTTGTGACAATGCGGCACAGATAATTAAATTTGTTAATTGCCAATTATTTCAGTAATTGAAATTCTTTAGGCTTGATAAATTTGATAGCTGAAGTCGTTTTCTGTAGCCGCTTTTGTTTTATTATACATTTTGGATTAGTTTGATATCTCTTAGCAGGAGCATGGAAATGATATGAGTTTAACTTTTTAGTAGATTTCAAAAGGAGAAGTATTTGCTGTGGTTGAGGCGTATTCAACATGTCCCGGTTATCACCTCGTAGGAACCAGAGATCAAAAGGTTTTAAGGTCAAGCATGCTCTGGAAATATGTCTTCTGATCGGTGTTTGTGGCTGGCTACTTTACCAAGTCAAGCACTCTCATGATAAGAAAGCAGCATATGAGAAAAGTGTGAAAACAGAGAATGATGTTATAAAATTAGGGAGAAAGGACCTCCAGCCTGAAGTTAAAGAAAATTTCATTGGAGATGAGAGGCACAAGGAGGAGGAAGAGGAAGAGAGCAAGAGCGAAGAAGAAAGCAAACCTGATGATAACACAGGAACAGAGGGTGGCGATGATGAGATTCATGATCATTTTCATGATAAGACAGAAGAAGGAGCTGAGCGTAGAGAAGATTCTATAGATGGGGAGAAGGAAGCAGAGGATAAGACTGAAGAGGGAGTTGAGCATAGAGAGGATTCTGTAGATGGAGAGAAGGAAAGGGAAGCGAGAAATGAGAACGTCAGTGAAGGGATGGAGAGGGAGGGTACAAGGGATAATGTTAATGATGACAGAGATAAGGGAGAGATCAGGGAGAATGCTAGTGAGTATAAGGAGACTGAAGAGAGCAAAAGGAGTGATGGTGAAGATAAGGAGAATGTAGAGGGAAAAGAGATGGAAATTGAAGAGAGCAAAGAAAGTGAAAGCATAAACAGAGAGACTGAAGAGAGGAAGGAGAATGAAGAGAGCAAAGAAAGTGAAAGCGAACACAGAGAGAGTGAAGAGAGGAAGGAGAATGAAGAGAGCAAAGAAAGTGAAAGCGAGCACAGAGAGAGTGAAGAGAGGAAGGAGAATGAAGAGAGCAAAGAAAGTGAAAGCGAACACAGAGAGAGTGAAGACAGCAAGGAGAATGAAGAGAGAAAAGAAAGTGAAAGTGAGCACAGAGAGACTGAAGACAGCAAGGAGCACGAAGAGAGCAAAGAGACTGCAAATGAGAATAAAGAAAATGCAAGTGAAGAAAAGGAAAGGGCGGAAGAGAGTCAGCAGAAGGAAATTAAGGAGGTTGTGGAACAAAGCAATGAGGAAGAAAATAAAGAAAAAGAGTTAGAGAGTAAAGTTACAATGGAGGATCAAGTTAATGATGGAAATAATGCACATAGTGAGGAGGCAAGAGAGGAACATTACAAGGGGGATGATGCATCCAGTGCAGTAGTCCATCAAACTCAGAATGATACGCCTGAAGAGGAGCAAGGTGATTTGAAGAAATCTGGTGAGGGAGAGCCAGTGGAAAACAAAGAGAAGAATCAGTTAGAGTTTGAAAATAGAACAAATAACACTGAAGTGGTTGACTTCAATCAAAATGAAGTTCCAAAGGTGAAAGAATCTGACTCGGGAGAAAATGATGATTCCACAAATGCAAAAACAAGTGAAGAGGGTTCTAATGAAAATAATAAGCAAGACTCAGAGGATGGTTCCCATGATACTTCCACAGTAGCAACAGTGAATGAACAGCAGCATGAAGATTCTAACTCCATTCCAGTTACTGCAGATAACGTAGTATCAAAAGAAGAGGAGTCAACCATGAATAATGTTGTGCTAGAGCAAACTGAGAAACCTGAATCAGTTGCTAGCAACCAGCAATCAGATTCAAACTCAGCACATTCTAGTACAACCAATAATGGAGATTCAACAAATGTAGAATCAATGGACTCTAGCAATTCTGAATCTGTTGCGTCAAATGGACAGACCAACTCCATTACACCTTTGTTGACAAGCCAAAATGGTGATGCAGCTCAGATTGACAAGTCCAACAGTAGTTCTAGTGTTGAAGGGAGTACGGAAATTGTTCTACCATCGAACACAAATGAAAGTGCTGATGCTGGGCAAACCGGACATGGTGATTCTCTTCACTCTGAACAGAAAGACACATCCTCAAACACAAATAACGATGCTAATACTGGCCAAGAGCAACAAGGTAACAATTGGAGCTCTCAAGAGAAAGATAAGTTATCAATCAGTAGTAACAATGATGGTGCTGACCAGAGTTCTGCTACCAGCAATGCAAACAACAACAACAATGAAAATGTCAACACTGATGCAAGCCAAAAAGAACAGGTTGATCCTAACAACGGCAATGCTGACCAGAACAGCCACTCAAACTACAATGGCAATGCCAATGAAAACACAGATGCAAACCAAAACGAGCAAGTTGAATCTTCTGATTCTTCAACGTCTCGAGAAGAGGGAGATGTATCCACAAACACTAGTAGCAGCATCGTTGTGAAGCAGAATGATTCTGTTGATTCTTCCATTTCTCAAGAAGAAAAGGAGGCTCAAACTGACTTGGGAACTTTGCCTGGTTCTGGAACCAAAGGAGCCAATGGTGGAGATGCAGCTACGGAGTGAAGTTTCTATTAGGTTACAGTGTCTACTTGAACCATTATTCTTGTCATTAAGAGTTTGGATTTTTTCCCCCTTCTCCCTTGATGATCAGGAAATGTGCAAGGTTGTGCTTTATTGCAATTATACTATCTAAAGAATATTTTACGTTGGTTTTCTACGTGAACAAGTTGACAAGAGTATTGAAGATTTGTTGTTTCAGAGGCTTCAATAAGGTTAAAGCAGAATCCCTGTGTTTGTTGTGATTAGTGCTTCAACAAAGTTAAAAGTGCAGACACCATATGAGCCAAGACTTTCCTAGCTGCAAGTGTTCCTTGTAGTTCCCTCATGAATTAGAGATGAGCATTCGGATATTTTCGGATAAAAAAATTGTTCTTTCAGATAATTACTTGTGATTTTTTTTCTTTTAGTTGATCAAACAATTTGTGCAGTTCGGATTATTTACCCATCACCTTCTCTGAATTGCCTGTTTTTTGATATTTTTCTAAAAAAAATTATCCGAATCAATTCAGATAACTTGGATAATTCAGGTTTTTTTTATGATGCCCACCCCTAGCATGATGCTTTAGTTAGGCAAGCATTTTTTTTCTTCTGGTGTTGTCGGGTCAAAAGCCTCCCCACCAAAATCCCAAGCTGGCTCATACTCTTTTGATGATAAACCTACGAGGGTGACTCATTGGTTTAGGGGTCGGATAAAAACTTGTAAGATTATGGTGAAGTTCCACCTCTTATAGACATGCATGAACCCCTTCTCCCATCCTTGTGAGCCACTAGCGGAGTTCAGGGATATCCCATCGCTGTCGCTTAGAGCTAGTTATATGCTTCTGTAGAGTTTACTAGTCATCTAAAAAATTGAAAGAACGAAAAAACCACCACCATTCATCCTTTTACATTTCCTGCCCTCTAAATCGGATCACTAGACCTGAAAAACGTTCAGCACGTGCTTGATTATGTGAATTAGTAAGGTAGCTGAATCAGCAAGGTTAGCTTTTTTGTTGTCTTAAGATAGAAAATACAGAGATAGCGGTAGATGGTAGACGAGACAGAGATGGCAGACATGTCCTGTTTTAAAATGACAGAAACATTTCCTGTTCACTCTAAAACATCCAGCATTCATTGTAGGTGCAGCTCACACTCAAGTTCAAAAGCTGTCCTCCAAAACACTATCCATTCCGTACTGGGAAAGATTAACTATATAAATTGCAAATTATTAAAGATAGAAGGATAATATTTCAAATCATTCATTTATTTTATTTTGCTGAGAGCACTTAACAGGTAACAGACAATGGGACAGAAAAGAAATTCCAACATGCAAAGCCATAAAACTGAAGTGCTAACATCAAATTCAAAGATCCAAGGGTTGTCTCTTCAATCTTTCTGAGAAAATGGTAGGAATGTCATAAACAAAAGTACTTTCGAATACTCCCATCCAATACAAAAGTCTCAGTGATGGTCCTCCTTGACCTCAAAGAGTCCATTTGGTCCTGCATGACACAAAAAAAGAAGAAGATATAAGGCATATCAGATTCAAACAATCATGAATACTGATAGATATTACACCTGAAAAAGCACTTTCACTGAATTTGGCACAAGATGGGTGCGTTGCTTCGGCACAGTTATGGGCTAACCTTGTTTGTGGCAAATATAATACCACATTACAAACTAAATAATCCAACCAACTAATGCCCATGGATTGCTGCATTTTCATGTTGGAATCTGCGTTACGCTGAATTTGAGACTAAACTTGTAGGATATTGCATCCAAACGCAAAACAATTGCAATCTGCATACTGCTAAGTGCAACCCTAACTTGCTCTTTGTTACAAGCTCAACACTACATGTCGTTATATAATACAAACTATTAGCATCATATCATAAACATATTGGCAACTATAATCTTATAATTTTTATCATTTCTGGCTTGTTAATTGCCTCTACAAACCAACCATCCACTGGAAATGCCATTAAAGTTTCAGTGCATGGAAACATTAGGCACTTTCAGTGCATGAAATCATTAGGCACACCATATATTAACCACACCAGCATGAGTACCAGAAAATTTGAAAAACTATCCATCAAAGACTTCAATATACAAAATGAATTGCACCAGGCACAGGTCACAATGTAGTTTAGCCTTGGTGATGCAGGATCAAAGCCTGGGCAGTAAGTTGGACCCTGTGTGATATCTACCAGGATACTTACGGCAACATTTCCTATAATAATAGAAGCACCGTACTATGCAGACAACAAAAGTAGACAAGGGCATTTCCGTAATTTTTAGATTTTCTGGAAAATCTGAAAAATCATCCGAGTATTGATTTTATTTTCTATTCAGTATTAGTTCTAAAGTAATTAGCTTTATTAGGTTTTTCCTAGTCTAAATAGAACTATTAGCATTTTCTTATATTGGAAGATGAGTCCTAGAAACTCTACATAAAGGTTTTGTAATTGTTCCATACAGAAAAGGAATCAGTTTACTAGTAAAATTTCAACAACTATGCTTTTCATTGTGTGGCCCAATCTTCCCTTAGGTATTGACTCTTATGAACCCTTGGTGTGAAACTTAGGTTTTTCTATCTTCTAGGTGTGACTCCTAAAAAACCTTCCTAATGCAACTCTAGCATTTTTACATTCATCCCCAATCCCTTTAAACAATCTCCATTAGTCCCTTAACACCCCCTACCTTCATACCCAACCAAACTTAAAGACACTAACAAACAAAACTCAATCTATTACCCCCTCCATCAGGACAGTACCACTGGGTCAAACACCTGTTGGTTTGAAAAAAGCACTCTACCTTTACTTAGATAAACCTCCATAAATACTAAAAAAGTATTGCAATAAGCAGGATAAAGAAAAGGCCTATGGCACCAAGTGCTCAAATCTTCAATTTAAAGTTGATTAAGAAATGGACAATTCTCTAGGAATATCACATAATGGCTGGACTAAATGTGAGAACTACAAACACATATAGCGATCAGTGGCAAATTTCTCAATGTTTAGGCATAATGCAGGCATGGGTTCCCTTAAAAATTATATGACATAAAAACATCCCCAGATCTGATAGCTTTCAACCAAGCATACAGACTTATTGCTAATCATGCCATATCAAAAAGCTTCTCATGCCACTGCAACATATAAATGTGTACATGTCTGTGTATGAATATGCATGTATGTGTGTGTACAAATAGAAATGATAGTCGAGGTAGTGGCAGCAGTGGTGGCAGTGGCAGTGGTGGGCAAAGGTTAATGATGAATTACACATTTGCAACTATTCAATACAAATTGTGAAGAGTGTCCTTTGGAAATGCATGAAAAGGAACTGCCCCCAACATCCACAAAATATGTATACTGAAGAAACTAAGCATCAAAGACTTCAAGAAACATATGAACTGAACCAGGAAGAGGTTTGAAGTATTGAAACTGGCTCAGGCTATTAATCTCCACACACACCAAGAAAAAAAAAAAAACACCGTGCAACTTTGGGTAATATTTGATATGGGCATCATATATTCACCAGCCAATTCTGATAGCAAGAGCACAATGACACAGAAACCGCCATTCTCTATGGACAAGCTAAAAGCCTCGATTCAAACCATCTAAACATCCCCAGATCAAAATCCAAGTCTACCAGAAAACGCAAAATCAACAAAATGCAAAATCACAAAAACAAACCACTATGATAATTTCAATATAATTGGCCAAAACAAACCATATAAGCTCAATAACAAACCAGAAAGATTTTCCCAGTTAAGGAAACTCGAGATCCAACAAAAAAAAAAAACATACCCCATGGAAACTCCTTGTTGCGAATGTGCAAATATGGGTACTCCTGCACATCGAATTGAAACACAAATCTTAAGCATAAATCAATCAGATGGACAGACTAAAAATGTATTGAAGAGATGAATCAAAAGAAAAGGAAAGCTCACAGGAGGGGTTTCGTAGTGAGGATGACCCTTTGATAAGTTATAAATGGCCAAAATAGTGCAGGTCGCAGCACCCAAGTACGCTATCTTCTCCCACTTCGCAGCCTCGTCTAATTAAAATCCATAAAAACCCAGAAAAAAAATCGAAATCAAGATCCTGATTCTGATAAATAGAATGAAAAACAGAGAACAATACATACAAGCATCGTCGTGATGGGCAGAGGATGAAAAGCCTCGTCTAGTAGGAGCAGAGGGTTTGGAGGCGCTGCGAAGAGAGTTTCGAAGTAGAGCAGATCGCATCATAGAAATCGCCATTTCTTCTTCTCTTTCTTTTTCTTGCTTTCAATTTTGAGCAACCCTACCCCTGGCTGGCTGGCTCTCTATAATAATCAGCAGGTAGGGCTTTGGCAAGGTAAATTATGAATTATTTTCTTTAATTTTATAAAATGAATTAAATAACTTTTTTTAGTTTCAAAAATTAATTAATTATACTCTTTTGATTACGTTTAATTTAATATTACTTTACTGGAAAATATTTTACTTTCTCTTCAATATTTTAATATTATCTTTTTTTTTCTTCTTTTTTAAAATGATATGGATGAAAATTATTAAGTTACAGATAATTTAAGATTATAGGAACTAATTAATTCGTTTTTAAAACTAAAGGGACTTTTTAAATTTATTTTGCAAACCTAGAAGGACAAATTTATAATTTCCTCCAAAAATAAGAGACTATGAGCAACAATGATGGGGCAAAGCGACCTCAATGATAATTTTTATAAAAGAGATGGCATTTAGGAGATTTTTGAAAGAAAAAAAATATTAATTATTTTTTTAGTTTAGAAATTTTATTGTTTTTATTTTTATTTTTATGTTATATTTTACTAGGTTTTTTATTTAAAGGGAATAGTTTTTTAATTTTCTTATTCTATATTAATAGGGTTTTATATTTTTTTATATAAAATATTGCAATTTCTTTGATAAGTGAAATTTTAATAAATAAAAATTGGATATTTTTTATTATGGTGTTTTGATTAAGTTTTGACTTATAATAAATTTTATTATTTTATGTTTTTAGTTACGTAAATTGGTATTAGGCCTAATAATCATCACTGATTAAGGTTTTGTTTGTTTTTATAGTTATAAAAAAAATTATTTGAAAATTTTATTTTTTATTTTAAATTAATTATTTTATTTTTTTATGTTGTTTTTAATATATCGATACAAAAAATAAAAAAATATATTTTTAAATAGAAAAAAAAATATTTTAAAAAATAACAGCCGTTTAAACAGGTTATAAATTAAACTAGCATATTATCTCGCGTTCCGTAACGGGTCAATAAAAAAAATCAAAAGTAAAAAAAATATAAAAAGTATAGAGAATATATTAAGTGTCTTGGGTCCCGCAGCAACCCAACTTTATTGAGAGAAAAGAATTCAACCAACCTAATTTCAAATGAAAAATAAATATTATCACCTAACTTTTGTACAGTATAAAAAAAGTTTTATCAACTTATTTCTTCTTTACCATATAAAATATAATTACATAAAAGAAAAAAAAAATCTAAAGAGGTAAACAGTCTACAATGCAAAATACTATATGTTTATAAAATAAATCTATATCCACAAAAATATATAGTATTTTTCTCATGTTTTTTTATATAAAGGTCTAGGATCCGTGAAGGAGCGGCATACTACTCTCTTTTTCCCCCTGCAGTTCTTGTCCATCCATCACATGAGCCAAAAAAAAAAACCACATTCTTGGCCACAAACTAGCCCTGAGAAAAATCGAGAAACAACAGTGTCGTCGGGCCTTTTATCTGCGTTCCCACAAGTCCAAACTCCAAACTCAAACGCAGGGCACAACGCAGGCTTTGAAAGAACAAGGCAAGATGTCAATAATTTGATCTTCTTGGAAGTAATATATTTTAGACCATATGGATGGTGATGTTCGCAGGAAAGTCTTGTTTGTTGAAATTTTTGCAGCCCTTTTTGAAAGATTGGATCTCTACACTAATCTCTCGTGATCTTAATTTTGGACAATTGATTCAAGCACTCCAATTACCAATAATAACCTCCGACGAAAAGGATGGATCATGAAGAAAAATTGCACTCCAACTTGATCCGTGGCTCACACAAATGGTCGGCGTTTTTATTTCCTTGAGCTGAAAGATGACAATACTGTCATTGATGATTGAAATTGTTGTCAAATAAAATATTCTAATCTTGGACGAAGTGTTGCTATGATTGGAGACCATATTGTAATTATATTAATCATACTCTGTCTTATTTTTTGTTTTGATTCGCAGAAACCCTACCCCAAAAATATATTTTGTGAGTTCAGGTGAGCATGTAAAACT
>Ga0325411_1010032_pt1 | contig 10030 bp, 3 predicted proteins | sample PopdelMetagenome_13_FD_206181 | JGI IMG/M metagenome (GOLD analysis project Ga0325411, IMG submission 206181) | Populus deltoides microbial communities from Bellville, Georgia, United States - Xylem-PdIQD-R4 | ecosystem: Host-associated > Plants > Phyllosphere > Stem > Wood/Secondary xylem...
TTCTTTTTTTTTTAATTATAGTGTTGTTTTTCCTTCTTTTTTTAAAAAAAAAATATTAAAGGATGATCCGTGCATGCATACTTTCCCGAAAGTATTGAATGATTGAAGAAATAAAAATAAATGCATGTATACTTCCCTAGACGGCAAGTTCAAAAATGTCCATCAAATTAATCATCTTTGTACGTTGACCCCTGCATGCGTGCATTTATTCATTATTTGACATGGATGGCCAGAATCAACCATATATCTTAATTTGAACTCTTCCACTGTATTTTGGTAGCAAGAACACGGCATTTAATCCCAAAAATGGCTGTCACTTTCCTCGTTATGGCTACAACCCTTTGAATTTGGTTGTCCAATATTATTTGATATAATACGACAAGTAAAGCATTTCAATATTCTTGAAAATGTACTGCAATAGGAGAGCTTTGTGTGAAATATTTCTTGCATGGTTTTCTCCTTATAATTTGAAGATTTTGAACTTCGAATGATAGTTTTTTAATAAAGCCGACAGAATATATAAAAAGATTTTGAACTTTGAATGATGATCTTATTGAATATATATAGATTGCGAAACATATGGGAAAACAAAGACTACGTTCAAGAAATAATATTAAAAAAATTGCGACATTAATTAAATTAAAGAATTGATATGGGATTTATTACTTCTTTGAGGTTAACTATTCTATTTTTTTTTTATTTTTTAATTTTTTTGCCTAAAGTCTAGTCGGGTTTTATATCTATACCGTGAAGTAGCTCATGGAGGACGTTCTTTGCATACCAATGATACGTCCCTTCACCTCCAGTAGAACTGTTTAAAATAAGGGTTATAGGCATATGGATGTTCAGAAGCTAAATAATGGAGAGTTGACATGAGACATGCTCCGCCGTGTTCTTACCTCTCTATTATTTATGTACTCATCTTACATGCTTTGCCGTGTTCTTCTTTCTAGTTTTTTGTCAAGATAAGAAAAAATAAAAAACTACAGGAAATGGAGTTTTCATTGGGACCATCGTATCCTCATGCCACATTATTTAATAGAATAATATTTTTTTTTATTTATATTTTTTCTAATTTCAATTTTATTCTTTAATATTAGATTTATTAAGGATCAAGTTTTGTAATTTTTTTCAATTTATTTTTTATAAAATTATCTCAAACTCATGATTAGAACCACGGGTTTAATATGTTGACTCAAGTTGTTTTTCTTGTTAGTTTAATATGCATTGTAGTTAATCAGATGGTTACATGTAGCATTGTTATATTTATGTAAATACATATTTATTATTAATAAAGATTTAATTTATCTTTAATATTCATATAATATTAGAATAATGAATCTAGAGTAAAGATAAAGTCCATATGACAAAAATATTCTGCAAAGAAAATTATAAAGTTGTTATAATTATGAAATTTTTATTGCATCAAAGCATTATTTCTAAAATTTTCTTGGTTGATGATCTCTTAAATACTTGATATTTATTAGAACCGTAGAGATCGGTATATATTATGTTCTTCTTTTTTTATGAAAGAAAGTAATTGTTCTTATAAGTTAAGGTACGAGGAATACTTAGAACTAATATGTAGGTTCTTGTCATAAAACATTTACACTGAACCGACTCGTATAAGAATTTCATATGGAGATATCATTTATTTTTATAGAAAGGCACACATGACGGTTGTGTAAGTGATCCTTAGACTTGAGATGACTAAATTATTTTATATAAAAAATATTATACTTTGATCTTATTGCATGTTATCTTAATCGATCAAGGTAGCGAAAGAGTAGATATTGGATATATCATGAACTATATGAAAGTACTTGAATGAACAAGAAAGTATTCATCATTCTTAAATATTTATTTTGACTCAAACTATATTTGCACCGTCATTCAGGTTATCTTTGAACACATCAAGACAATTAAGTCATATTTGATCAATTGAAATTTTTATTAAAAAAACATTAGGAATGTCTTTTTTTTTTTCATTTCAAAAATGAATATCCAATTATCTAGTCTTAGACTATAATGCTTGAACCTAAATATTCGTATCTGTGAGTCACGCAGCACTAAAAACAACTGGATCACAAGGTGCAAGTTTGATCCATTCGATAAACCAGCGCGCGCGCATATTCATGCAAACTTACCTTCATGTAAAGCCTTCGGTTGCTCCAAGAAATATCGGGTCGCCGTCGGCAAATAGTTAATAAATTATGTTCAGACTTGACGACCTAACCTCTAGGAAATGAACAATGGAGTCATTTATAGCCAGTCTTTGCAGCACGCAAATTAATAGTAATGAATATAATTACGAGATATGTCTGCTGCATCAGTTTTTGCATGCCCTATTCTCAACATGGCACGATAAAAATCTTGCTTTTGAGGCTTTGGATAGAACAAAAATCAATCTTTATCCTGTCGAATTTCCACACCAAACACTATATAATTTTGTCGTTTCCCGTCCAACGTGTCAAACATATCCTAAGTGACGCAATTAAGAATTTTATTGGGAGGAAGGTCTGGTTTTATATCTCAAAAGGGTTTTTAAAAATTTTATTTTTTCTTCCCTTCAAATTAATTTTTTTATATTTTTAGATTATTTTGATATGTTAATTTTAAAAATAATTTTAAAAAAATAAAAAAATATTATTTTAATACATTTCCAAATAAAAAATATTTTTAAAAACAACTACATTCCTAAGCAATACAAACATAATTATAAATAAAACATTATAGACTCACACATTGACCCACACAGATTCATTAAATATTGAGAGACAAAACCATAACCATTTGTTTATTCTGAGAGGATTATTATGGACAAAAATGATATTCTTTTTCAAAATGTCATGAGCAGCACTACCTTTCTCTAGCCTGTGATTCTGCACCCATAAAAGCTTTTCATGAACAGTTTTTCTCCATCTCGACAACTTTATATACCACACGTTTTATAGTTGTCCACCAAGTTACTTTTGACTTAAAAGCAGCGAGCTCTATAGTTTTTTAATCAACATTCTTATTAACATGGCTTTAGCATTTTTTTTTTTTCCCCTTCATGATGATGACAGTTCTTAGTATGGTGTTTTGACTCGTTGCAAATCAAGTAGGTTCATTTAAACCTTTTTTTTATCGTCATCACCTTCATTGGTACCCTTAGGATAATTTTCTCTTCCATTCCTCTTAGTTAACTTCACGCCACTTCACTTTTAGATTTTTCATAACTCGGTTTTGGTCCACTCTTAAAAATCCCTAAAAAAAGCAAAAATATTTCTAATACAAAAAAATTCAAAAAATACATTTTCAATTAAAAAATAAAAAAAATGAAAAAATACAATCATGGATGAAATTAAGAAGAAACATTGAGAAATGGTTGAAATTGGCTAAATAATTGGAAAACAAATGACTAGCTAGAAAAGATAGTAAAATGCAAGGACTATTTTGATGCAATCAATAAAGTAATATTGAGAGAAAAAAATTGAAATTGCATAGATAATTGAAAATTTAAAAGTCACGAATTAAATTGAAAAAGGCAGAGAAATTAAAGGATCATTTAATGCAATCAATTATGAAATTAATAAAAAACAATATAGAGAAAAATATTGAAATTAGATGAAAACTAAAAAAATTGAACCAATTACCCAATTCAAAAAGATAAAGAAATTAAAAATCTTGTTTACGTCAAAACAACTTGTTTTTTCTTAAATGAAACGGTGTGTTTCAGCTTTATATGAATGGTGTATTTCACTTAAAAAAACAGAAAAGAGTAAAGCACCAAAACAACATCATTTTAGTGCATAAACTAAAATAGTCTTTTTTTTCTTTTTCTTGCATGCAACTCTACAACTTGGTTTTTCTTTTTTTGTTTTTTTTTCATGTCTTTTTTCCCGTTTTGGCCACACATTTCTCTCTCACGCCTATTAAAAACACCAAACAACACACCATTCCCCTTCTTTGCATGAGTACTACATGCTAAGGGGGAGAAAAAGTGCTCTAACCCTCTAAAATCACTGCAAAAATAAAAACAACTATGATCAAGGGTACAATTATAATGGAAGGTTGTGATTCAATCAAAGAAACCATATCCTTATCTATAAATAAAAAGGAGAAGCAAGAAAAAGGAGGATCTAAGTTAGAGAGAGAAAGTGTTTTCATAAAATACAAATGTTGATTTCATAAAATAAATTTTTTACAATAAAATAAAAATTATTGATTAAATTTACAAATTTTCTAAAAAAAATGATGATGATGATGATGTATGTGTGCCTAATGATGGCCATTAAAAAAGATAAACACAAATAGATCAACTAATGTCAATTTTGTTTGAAGGAATCCATGGTAATTGCAATAGCCAAATAGTGAAACAATATCTTCTTGATGATGATGAAAAATAAGAAGTAATGAACATATACTCTCAAACTACACTTGGTGGTAATAATAAGCAGAGTTAATATATGCCAAGCTAAAATGATAGATGAACCATACTCATTTTAAGGATCAGAATTGGAAAACATGAAAAAATAAGTTGGTAATGAGTAATAAAGATATTGGAGCCAATTAAAAAATTCAAGCAAGTCAGGGTCGAGTTCTTGACATTTCAAAAGGTTAGAGCCTCCAAAGCTATGAATGAAATCAATAAGGAAGATCGAGCTTTCAAAAAGCACAAATAATGTTTCCCTTTAGCCCTAAGATATATCATCTAGAAATAAAAATCAAAGTCCGCTATAAAAAAGGAACTTAAATCTCCTCATATCGATTTATGAAGTCTCACATTACTTTCCTTCAACAAGTTGAGGCTGGTCACCTTTAAATCGAGTCATATTCAAGCCTATCAATCATCATAACACTTTCTTTTAAGCTCATTAACCACAATGGTGCCATCTTTTCAAAAAAACCTATCAGTTATGAAAGTACCTTTTCTGTTAAACTCATATAGATTTCATGTTAAACGCCCATCAATTAAGTGGGAACTTTCTTTCAAATATAATTTTTATTTCAATTTAAGCACATTAATCCGATAATAATTTTATTTCAAATGGAATTTTTATTTCAAGTTAAGCCCACCGATCTACTAGAAACTGTTTTTGAATGACATTTTTATTTCAAGTTAAGCCCATCAATCTTATGGCAAATTTTATGTCAAATGACATTTTTTTTTCAAGTTAAGCCCATCAATTTAATGCCTATTTTTTTCAAATGATATTTTTTTTTAAGTGAAACTCATCAATCAAATGACAAATTCCTTTCAAAATGAAGTCCATCAATTTAATGGCAAGCTTCTTTAGTAAAGTCTATTAATCAAATTGTACTTTCATTTTCATTTAGATGGATCCCAAATTGATAAGTTGATCCTTTCATTTTTATAGATCCTAATTTTATATATATATATATATATAGATCCTAAGTTGATCTTTTCTTTTAACGAAGCACCTTGGGCACCATCTCTCAATGAGACTCGTGGAGTGCGAGAGTGACTTACAAATGAGGTGTCCTTTTTGAGCAGGATGTTTGCATGGAGAAGTATATTGCTTAGTTTCCTTTCCTGCACGATCAAAAATTAAACAACAATGGATAAAATTTGAATAATTAATTTTAATGAACAAATTGAAATTCAAGTTTACAAATGTTGAGGTTGGAGCAATAACATTGGTGATGGAAGTGTCTTTGTTTCAATGAAATCGGTTTTTCAAAAATCCTGAATGGAAAACTATGATTGATGTTTGGTTTGAAAAGTTCAAGGTTAGTATATACATAAATAACTATTTTTTTAATATTTAATTCGGTTAGTTTTTTTAATTTTAATAAACTAATTATTTTATGAAATTGATATGCTAAAAAAATTATTAGGAGGCTAACAATGGCGTGGCCATGAGATTGTAAGAGAATCACAACGCCATTAGATAAGATTTAATTCAAATTGTAATATTTAAAAAAAATTATTAAAATTTTATTTTTCATTATGTTATTTGATTTTTTTTATGAAACAAGTTACATGATTTTTTATATGATGCCTGAAAAAAAGCAAAGAATGATGCAAAAGATAGAGGCTTTCCAGACTAGGAAGATGTGACCATGTGTAGGGATTTCAAACCTTTGCACATCTTGGAGGGTATATGGGATGCTTATCTCCAACATGTGGTTTCAGAGTGTTTCTTGAGGCAATCACAATCCCGTTTGGAGAACCAGACCAAGGGATTCATTGTTCCATGACCACGCACATTAGCAGATCCATTATATTCGTTTCATATGCAAAACAGATAGTAAGATGATGTTTTATATGTTGATTTTTTTAAAATTGTTGTATTATATGGAAAAAAAAATTAACTAATAGTAGCTTTCTTTTATAGATTACGGTACTTGAACATGATCCAAAACCGATGAAGCTTTTTGTTGAAACTCAAATGTCAGAGGAAGACAAACAGAAAAGTTTATAGCAGCTCGTGGATAGCCAAGTCAAGAAGTTTATGGTAAGTAGGATTGAATAATTTTTAAAAGTTATTATTTTTTTATATTTGATGACTTTTTTTTTTACAAGAAACATATAACATCTGATTACATGAGAGATACAATGATCCTTCGACCCATCCACAACTTGATCCAGATTTGTGGTTAGAGGCTGGATCTACCGGTGAACCCGATAGCAATTGAGTTTACGGTATCTCCAACACAATGACCAAGGACATGTGGGTGGATTATAGTGTCTCGATCGTTGGAGTGTCAGAATTCAATCAAGCCATTAATTTTCAGTCGTCCAGGTGATCGTATGAGAACAGGTTGAAGCTGAGATTACCTAACTTAGGGCTGAGACGACCAAACTAAAGGATAAATTGAATATCATCTAGCAGTTGTTAGCAACTTTAACTAAAAGGGGTGATCATTTTCGGTTCGGTTTTTATCAAAAAAAGTAACCAAACCGAAATTTAAAAAAATAAAACCGGTTCAAAACGACCGGTTTCAGTTTTTGGACAAAAACCGGTTCAAACCGACAGGTTTCAGTTCGGTTTGGTTTTTTGGAAAAAAATGGTTCAAACCGGTTTGGCTCGGTTTTTTCCAGTTTAGCTCGGTTTTTTTGTTTGGGTTCGGTTTGGTTTTTTTAGTTTCAAGCTTATAAAACCAAAACCGACAGTCGGTTTTGTTAAAATTTTAATCGGTTTAATCAGTTTTTTTCACGGTTCGGTTTTTTTAGTTAATTTTTTTTCTGATTTTCTCGGTTTAATCGGTTTTTTGGTTTTTTTGCTCTCCCTACTAACTGGTACATGTGCTCCACCACATCACCCTCCTAGTTCTGGTGAAGATTTGTCTTTTCTCCTTCTCCAACCTTTGTTATCTAGATAAATAAATTATATTTAATAATATTTCTTAAAATTAATAATAGAAATTGCTTTCTATTTTAATATAATTTTTTAATTGTACAGTTTGTTTTAATTTAAAAAATAATAATTACATTTAATACCAATGAAATTACCGTCTGACTTAGTTTTTCAGAGAGTTCTAGAGAGTTGAGAAAAAATTATTGGGCTTACTATTATTAAATATAATTATTTGACGGACAAATTCTATCGGCAATATGCATATAATCACGAATGGATTTACTATCAGTTTATTCCATCGGTAATATACCATAATCAACGATGGATTTTCTGACAGAATTATCGCCGGTAAATTTTTTTGTTTGGAAGGATAATTTCATCAGTAAATTCATTAATGATTATACCAATAAAATTATTAATATAATAAAAATCACCAACAATATGTTTTTCAATGATATTTTTCATCCTTTATTTTATCGATAATTGTATTTTCATTGAAATCAGGCTTTAAACAACAACGAAATATTTCTTCAGTGTTTTACCATTTTGTAGTAGTGTTAGGCGCTTTTTTGAGAAACTTCAAAGTAGTCACTCAACTCAATTTAGTTTCTTAATTGAACTTTTCTCAATTCTCAAAGAATTGAAATTTCTCAATTAAACTTTTATTTTGAGATTCAATTCGTAGCTAGTAGATTATTTTGAGACCCCCCCCCTCCTTTTATTTTTATTTTTTAACTAAAAAGGATAAATAATGATTATTATGCACGTTATTTGTTAATTTCCATTCTTTACCCGCATACCAAATTAATTTGTCCAAATGCTAAAATGTTTATTGCATAATTGAAAACTTAATTTATCATCACAAATGAGTTCAAACGGTTCCTGGAATTAATCAGTCCTAACAACAACCATGATTCCATGATTTTCGATAGAAGCAACACTATTTCTTTTACGGTGAAGCGTATCTCTTCGTATCTGTCCTCAAGGGACGTAGCGTAGTGGCAAAGAACTTGAAATCTGTACAGTAAGTTTTGAATTCGCGTCAAAACGTGTATTTTTTATAAGAGTTTGGGACAGCCGGATTTTACTCACTCACTTAAACCCACAAAATACCCTTTCTAAAAAATAAAGTTTCCTCGAATCCAAGTATCTGTTCATATACTTTTTCTCTAAAAATAATTAGTGGTAGCGTGGTATGCCAGCACTGATCATCACTTGCTCTATTCTCCCACTTAATTTAATTTAATTTTTTAATTAACAATAATATAATACGTAGCTCCTGAAATCAGGCCACAAAGAGCCATAGACCATAGTTTTATAATATGGAAATAATGGGAAGCAAAGCATGCATATCTTTGGTTATAAAAAAGAAAAACTAAACCCAGTTGGAAGTAATGATCTTTAAAAGAGTTTTAAGGTCAATGATATAGATGCAATTGTTGTATTGAGCAATTGGAAGTAATGTTTAAGAAGAAGACAACTTACTCTATAGGTAGGTAGGTTGTATTATCAGATGACAGTTTTATTATTATTAATTATTTTTAATTACATAGAAGAAATGTTTAATTATATATATATATATAACCAAAATTTTGATAAAGAAAAAAAAATACATAAAACAAGGAAAGCGTAATGTTAAATGTAATAAGAAATTGCCTCCACCTCCATTGAAACTTGATGCAAAACAACACTTTCTTTGATACTTAAAGCTGTTTAAAGCAGCAGTATAACCAGAGTTTTATAAAATTTTAATTTTTTTTGTTTTAAATTAATTTTTATTTGGTATTTTTAAATTATTTTGATATATTAGTATAAAAATAAAAATATATATTATACACCTTTTTATTTCTGTATTAGATAAGTTGGTTCTAGGTGGTTGGTTAGTAGCAAGGTCATAGTCACAGACAACCAAGCAAACTCGGTACAACCGAAATTCGATCATAAATGCCGGACGTAGGTCAACAAAACAAGCTTCCAGCTCTGAACACGCCTGCTCGCAACCTTTGCCAGATGATCAATTAAGGTTTGAGGAATATTCTCACCTTGGTAATTGGTCAACGTTTTATGAAGAACAGGCCAGGATAATCCGATCCATATTTCCATGGAGGATCATGCAGAAGACGTCACTTGCTAATTCTATATACTGTCGTGAAGACATAAAACTTGACAGGGTGAGCGTAACATGTCATGTTTAAATTTTCCGAACTTATCAATATTGTCTGCTTAAACAATCTAATTAATAAAATTATTTAATATGAGGTCATTTATTTGTTGGAAAATAATTTTAAAAAAAGTTTTTAGAAAAGTAAATTTTGAGAAAACGAATTATTTTTCGATATTTGATAGTATAATGAAAAATAAATTGAAAATATTTTCCAGTGTTTGGTTATGTCATGAAAAATAAGATGGAAAATAACTTATTAATGTTTTATTTTTTTTCAAGTTAATTAAAATAATAAGGAATAAATCTTACAAATTAAAAAATTGAATGAGAATGAAATTGAAAAATAATATAATTTCATAAATTATCTGAAATAAAATAAATAATAATTAAAATAATATATATCAAATCTAAAAAAATTAAAAAATTAAAAGATGAAGAAATTAAAATAATAATAATTAACATTTCATAAATTATTTCAAATAAAATAAGTAACGATCAAAAGAATAAGGACCAAATTTGATAGATAAAAAATTTCAATTAAAAAATGATAAAGGAAAAA
>Ga0325411_1010036_pt1 | contig 10028 bp, 9 predicted proteins | sample PopdelMetagenome_13_FD_206181 | JGI IMG/M metagenome (GOLD analysis project Ga0325411, IMG submission 206181) | Populus deltoides microbial communities from Bellville, Georgia, United States - Xylem-PdIQD-R4 | ecosystem: Host-associated > Plants > Phyllosphere > Stem > Wood/Secondary xylem...
TTGTAAGAGACATGGTGTAAATACATGCTAAAATACCATGACGAGTACAGCACAACTAGAGTGTGGTTTGGGTAACGATGCTGGAGTGTGGTTGGGCTTGTTGTTTTATTTTTGCAAGTTTGGTGTCCGGCTAAGTTTGGGAATGCGGCTGTGATTGTGGTTGTGTTTTCAAATATTTTTAAAAAAAAATTATTAAAATTGAATATAATTTATATGTTTTGGATCGTTTTAATGTGCTGATATCAAAAATAATTTTTAAAAAATAAAAAAGCATCATTGACATACATTTTAGCACGAAAAATTATTTAAAAAATACCTGCAACCACACTGTCAAACTCGCTCGAAGTGTGAGGTGTAAACACTGTAGTCCCACTCATTTGTCAGCTACCAGCATATGATTCCCACGCGCCACCACTTCCAGGTTCCGTTCTAGCAACTTTCAGTTCATTCTAGCAGCTCTTGAGAGTCATTTTCTGAATGAATGTTTGTTTATTTTAAATAATCTTCAACGTATTATTATTTTTTATATGAATTATGATGGAATATTGAAGTGTTGGGGTTTTGCGCTGATGTGTCCTAACACTGAGATGTGAAGCCACATTAAATTTAGTTTTTAATATGAAATAAGGTCGGTGATCAATATTCATATCCGAAATATAACAATTTGATCTTTATATAATGAGTATGTATTTATCCACTTGTTTGGTGTGGATAATTTATTCTCGTGTTCTTGTATTTATATAATTCGGTGTGATTTACATATTCATTATAATCTAAAATTTAGAGTTCTCTCGAATATTACATTAAAAAATAAACAAGTTGATTTTATATATATATATATATATATATATATATATTAGTGTATTTATCATGACCTTTTTGGTAATTTGTGCACATGAAAGTAAGAGTGTATTTGTTTTTGAAATAACTTTTGTGGTTGTAGTTAAAAAAATAAATTTTAAAAAAGCGTAGTTAATTGAATTTAGATATGTGTTTAGTAAAAATTATTATTAAAGTTTATATGGAGCAAAAAACATGTATAAAATGTTTAGTTGTGGTTACTTTTTAAAAATGCTTTTTTACTTGAAAATGTATCAAATTTTTTTAATATTTTTGATATCAGCGCATCAAAATGATCTGAAAATACAAAAAAAAATTGAAGTAAAGAAAAAAATTAAAAATTTTCAAATTTTAAAAAAAATGTTTTTAAAACACAAAAATAAATAGAGTTTTACGAAACTCAGTTAAAAAAACATGTAAAAATTATTTCACAAAAACTATATTTCAAACTTAATTTTTTAATGAACCCTACAATATAAACTATAATTTAATGTATTATCAAATACCTAATTGTATTTTTATACCGCAAAGACAAAAGTTAAGGCTAATCAAACACACCTTCGAATGCTTTACCTTACAATGGGGTGGGGTGTTTTACATTTTGACTTTTTATTTTTTATAAACTGTGTCCATTTATAATTTTTTTATTATAAATTATGCCTTTCAGGAATATGTTAAGGCTAGCACTCTTTTACCATTTCTATTAATTAAAAAGCCAACTGCAATCATTTACATGTTTAAAAAAAAAACAAAAGGACATCAAGGCTTTTAGGTCATTGGCCTTGATAGGCTTTGCCCTATCTATGTATTCTGGATTCAAGCCTTTACATGTATTCATGTTTTCTCGTGGTGCCTTACATGCATACTGGACTTGTAGGATGTTTAATGGGTTCGGGAATTAATCGTGGTACGCGTCAGCTGGCCTGGACATCCCGGGTTCAAAAAAAAAAACAAAAGGGTTAATGCCGTGTTTTGCCTTTGTACCTTTTTTTTATGCATTTTGCATTTATATAAAACTTTTCTATGAATTCTACCATTCTACTATGTGTTTTCATTAAAACTGCTTTTCTTCCATTCAATTTTATTACATCATGTGACACCTGTTAAAAAAACATGTGTGTCAATAGATAAAATCATTAATAATACCACATATATGAAAATTTAAGAAAAAACAAGAATATTTGAATTAAAAAACCTCAAGCCAATAATATTTGAAAAGCATGAACTTTATTTTATAATTTTACCATATGTCGACAACATTTTATTTTTTGGAATTTGTTTCTCATATGCTATCGTGTATGCAAAATATTTTAGAAAAGCATGATGATCAATTAAAAATTAATTTTTTAAAATTAAAATTGAAATTATATTTATAAAAAAATTGAAGTTTTAAATGGATTTATATCAAAAATAAAATAAAAAATATTATTTTAATATATTTTAAATTAAATAATTATTTTTAAAAAACTTCACGTGTTCCCAAACACAAGTTAATATAACTCTATAAAAATAGCCGTTGGGCTGAGAACTTTTTTTTTTTATTAAGAAAATAACGTGACGGCGCATGGAAGGCTGTAGCAAGAATATGATGTGCAAGTGATTTTCCACGGTGTGGGAGGCCAAGAAATCTGGCTAGACAAAACGACCTCAAAATTATATTTATACTAAATTTCACTACATTATATTACTAAGAAACAATTTCGAGAGATGTAACTTAATTAATTAATTTTTAAATTTATTTTTTTAAAGGTTACCGGTTTAAATTTTATAAACCTTAAGATCATTAGAGTCTTACATAGTCATTAATTTTAGGACCCGTATTAGTCGAGGCATATACAAGCTAACCCGGACACTTACATTAATAAAAAAAAAAAGCCACTTAAACTGACACCCTTTAAGCGTTTGGAAACGCGGGCAAGCCGCGTTTTCAAAAGATTCAAAAAAAATTACTAAAAATTAATTTGTTTTATGTTTTGGATCATTTTGATACACTGATATTAAAAATAATTTTTAAAAATAAAAAAAATATTATTTTAATATATTTCAAAATAAAAAATATTTTAAAACAACTACAACCATATTTCCAAAAATAATATAATACTTCCAAACAGGATATAATGCGAGAACTTATTGAATTCCTGAACACAATAGGCAAAGGGCCTTGTGTCAACTGTCAAGCAATGCCTGGGAGTAGTTTTAAAAATAGGGTTTTATTTATTTATATTGTAATTAAAATAGATAATTGTAAGAAATGCAGTGATTTAAATTATGGAGAAAAAATATAATTTGACAATAGAATTTTCCTTTTCTTATTTCTATGTGTAGGAGACTAGTATGCATTGTTACTCTATTTATTGAATTAGATCAACCAATCAATTCAAGCTGCCTGGTTATTTGATTTAATCTGTATTAACAAAAATTTAAAAGTTATCAATGTTCTACTCTGACTCTAGATATATTTTATAGTTCACCGAAACAAAAAAAAAAATATTATCTTTCTTATCAAATTGATAAAGCTTGTAATTAAGGTAAAATCATCTTTTTAAGATGATTTATTAAGTATTGTAAGATTGATCGAGAATAAATTCATCCACACATATATATATTTTTTCAATTAAATAACTTTGTTGCTTTTAAAAGCAGAAGGTTGTATATTTTTTTATTTAGAGCTTTTTTAACTTTTTATTATTATTATTTGAGCGATAAAACTATGCCTAAGCCTTTTAGAGCGAAAATAACATTAAAGTTGCACATGAGATTTTTTATATTATTTTTTTTTAACAGTTGTATTACCACTAAAGTAAAAAAATTTATAAGCATGATTTCAAGGGTATTTTTGGGTTGTTCTAGGAGTTGTCTAGTAACTTTTAAAACATAAATATTTTAAAAATAGATGCTTACGTATATGTCAGAGCATGTAGCGGTCCCCATGTTATTTAGGTAGCGTGTACAAGACCGTCCAATTACTAAATTTCATCATTTAGTGCGGTGTTAGCATTAATATACTGTCTTCTTTCTACCAGTATGACGCGTGCTTCTGGTGGAGCCATGATTGGCCTTCGATAATCTTTTTTTTCCTATCTTTTTCCTTTTTTGGTATAGAAATTTACAATGTCCATCCAAAAAATAATTGTGTCCTTCAATTTATATTTCTATAAGTTTTGACCTTCATTCTTTTAATTACTCTTTGTTTTGCTTATGATGTCTTTTAAATTTTATTTTATTTTCAATTTCATCCCTGTAAAATTTATTTAAGTTGATTTTTGTATTCAATTTGGTCTTCATTCTTTTTTTTTTGTGTGTTTTATCCTTTTCTTGATTTATTAATCTTTCAATTTCATCCCTGATCATTTTATTGTATTCATTTTTTTATCCAATTTTGGCCCTCTTTTTTTTATTGCTATTTTCATTTATCTTTTTTCCACCCCTCATTATCTTATTTTATTTAGCTTTTTTATACCACTTGGGTCTTTATTCTTTTTATTATTATTTTTCTATAATTTTTTTATTTTTTTTAATTTAGTCCCTAATTATTTTTTAAATTTAGTTTTTTATACTAGATTTTCTCCTCATTGTTTGATTTTTAAATTGTTTTTTTATTGAAAAATTTACTTTGTTATTTTTTTTTGTGTCTACCTTTCTATTGGGAAATCTTAGTCTCATAACGTTGGTTTGATTTAAGTTCATTTTTTTGTTCTTTTATTAAAAAAATAATTTTTTTCCTCAAATTCATCATTTGACATTTTGATTATTAGGTCTTGAAGTTCATTATTTGTTTCACTTTTCTTTTTGTTGGGTTAGCTTGATCTCATATCCTAAGTAACGAGTTAATAGAGTTAATTCAGGTTTTTTTCCTAGACAATTTTGTTGATTAGTTTTGTTTTTGCAATTTCATCATCTGACATTATATTATTGGCCTCTAAGCTTTGTGATTTTTGCTCTTTTTTTTGTGGGGTTATCTTAGGTGAAAATTAGTCAAGTTAACTCGAGTTATCTTAGTTTTTTTTTTAAAAAAATTTATTTAACTTCAATCGTTTTTTAAAGTATAGTTCTTTTTTTCTCAATCTTATATCCCAAGTAATAGGTTAGTCGAGTTTCTTTTCTTGACAGGTTATTCTTTGAAATTGATGTTTTGTTTTCATTTTTATCATTTGTCATTAGATTATTGGCCCTTGAGTTTTGTGATTTTTTTGCTTTTCTTTCTACAGGGTTAACCCGGGTGCGAATTAGTCAAGTTAACCATAGTTATCTTGGATTTGTTTTAATATTTTTTTATTTAACTATGGTCTTTTTTTTATATATACATTCTTCTTTTGAAGGTCTGTTTTTTTTGCTTGATTTTTTTAAAAAAAAAGTTTATTTTTTTAGTTTCATCATTTGACATTAGATTATTGCCTTTTGAGCTTTATTATTTTTTTTTGTGAGGTTATCACGAGTGCATATTTGTTAAGATAATGCAAGTTAACTCGAGTTTTTTTTCAATATTTTTTTTTATTGAACTTAGGTCTTTTTTGCTAGGTCTTTATTTTGAGAATTTTTTTTTATCTCAATCTCATATGACGGATGGTTGGTTTGTCAAATTAACCCGAGTTGACTCGGGTTTTTCTTTGACGCTATCTTTTAAAAATTAATTTTTTTTCATTATTTGATATTATGTTATTAAACCTCGAACTTTGTGATTTTTTTTCCTCTTTCTTTTTTGCAGGTTTCTCTCAATCAAACATCATAGGTCACGTGTTAATCAAGTTAATTCGGGTTGATTCAAGTTATCATTACCTTGTATGTTAGGAAAAATTTAACCCGGTTCACGACGTAGCGCGAACCACCATCTAGTATTTTAAGCGAAAATAGTTAAACTAACAAACATACAGTACTTATTAAAATATATCAACTCATATTTGTTTTTGTAAAATCAAATTATCTCAAGCATATGATAAACTATAAAAAGACTAAATGTCTCATTTATAAAAAATACTATAAAAATTTATAATACAAAAAATAATATTTTTTTAATATTAATAATAATATTTTTTTTCAAATTTATTAATAATATTAATTGTAATAAAACTAACAATATTAATAATACAAATAATAATAATAATATTATAATATTATTAATTATAATAAAAATGATAATATTTATAACATAAATGATAATATTTTTAATATTCATACTATTAATTATAATAAAATTTATAACACAAATAATTATATTAAGAATATTTATAACACAAATAATAATATTTTTTATATAAACATGTAAGAGAAATAATAATATTTATAACACGAATTATTATATTAAAAAACCAAATAATATTTAGAACACAAATTATTTGGATCCTGATGAGGATCCATGCGAATTTGGTCATAAGACATGAACCATGAATTATTAGACCTGGGTCCCGCGCAGGACCCATTACCATTGGATCCTGTGCAGGCCCATTAGACTTTGGTCTTGTCAGGGCCCACACGAATTGGATCCTGACAAAGACTCATTACCATTAGATCCTGAAAGTATAAATTATTGTTTTTATTATCATTATTGTCATTAATAAATTTTAAATAAAATATTATTACCACCAAAGAAAAACGATATAGTTGATTTGAAGGATAAAATTAAAATTAAAATTATTATTATTAGTAATTGTGCTACAAATATTTTTATGTTTATTATAATTGAAGGTATTAATATTAAAAATAGTATTATTTGTGTCAGAAATATTTTAAAAAACAAATAATAATATTTTTTTTAAAATGGTATTAAAAAAATATTTGTGTTTATAACAATATGGGCTCAAGTTTTTTTAAAATTTTTTATAGTTTTTAATTTTATATTTGAAATCAAATTCATGTTTTTTTTCTCTAACAATAACAAAGTCTTAGCATCTTGTTTTTTTTTAAAAAAAAACAAAAAATAAACCCCTAACCGAATGGTTAAAAACAGATGTGAATAAACAACATATTCTAAGATTGAAGCATGTAGTAGATTTTGTTAATTCCAAAATAAGATTTAATATTTTTACTGCATGGTGCAAGGTTTAACATAGCTAGAAGAAAAAGCATATAGAATAATAATGTATGCTATTGTATTACACCAACACACCAAACAATAAAAACATTAATACAAATGCTTCACGAGTCAGCAGATGAAAATGAGCAACTGATTCTAAGTTTTTTTTAATACAAAAGTAAGCAATAAGATGTAACTTTTTTAGCAGTTGTATCAACATACATACATGTTGGCTTAGGCCTTGCAACCTCAAAACATGCATGTTATTGTCTTTATAAATTGTATAAAGTCAATACTGTTATATTGGTGTAATAATAGCTTTGATTTGGGACCCAAGCGGGGTTGGGGCATGGGTCTCTCATTGCCCAGACCCCAGGGGGGGTGTTATGTCTAGTTGTGCGCTCTGGGCATGCCAACCCCAGAACCACATGTGCATTTAGGTTTGTCCTGCGCGCAGCCATGGTAACCCAAGCGACAAGGGTTACCATGTGGGGTGTAGGATCCAAACGAATTGGGTACTGATAAAAATTTATTATCATTGGATCTTGACGCGAGATCTATTTAAAGGATAAAAATATAAATTATTGTGTTTATTATTATTATTATCATTAATAATTTTGAAATAAAATATTATTTCCACCAAAGAAAAACCATATAGTTGATTTGAAAGATAAAATTAAAAATTATTATTATTATTATTATTATTATTATTATTATTATTGTTTGTGTTATAAATATTGTCATTTTTATTATAATTGAAGGTATTAATATTAAAAATACTATTATTTATGTTATAAATATTACTATTTCTATTATAATATAAAAAATATTATTATTTGTGGTACAAATATTATTATTTTTATTATCATTGAAAGTATCAATACTAAAAATAATATTATTTGTGGTATAAATATTATTATTTGCGGTACAAATATTTTTTTATTATAATTGAAAGTATTAATATTAAAAATAATATTATTTGTGTTCTTAATATTATGATTTTTATTATAATTCAAAGTATTAATATCGACAATACTATTATTTGGGATATAAATATTATCATTTTTATTATAATTGAACTAATAATATTTAGAACACAATTATAATATGTTTGATATTAATACTTTTAACTATAATAATAATAATAATAATATTTATAAGGGAAATAATTATATTTAGAAACTCAAGACTCAATAGCCCTAAGTCAAAGGACCCATGAAAATTGGGTCATGACGCAGGACAAATTAGCCTTGGGCACAGGGCAAGTCAGCCCTAACGCGATGTCAGGTTTGAGCCAGCGTATAGGCAGGGCAGCCCAAACACCAGGTCTCGTCACGTGGGGCGTGAGTCTGGCAGTGCGCCCTGGGCAAGGCAGCCCAAGCGCTAGGTGTTCCCACGTGGGGGCGCGAGCCTAGCTCATGCCCAGGGCAAGGGCAAGCTAGCCCCAGGGCCACGTGGCGCTCGAGTTTGGAAGTGCGCCCTGGGTAAGGGCAAGTCAGTCCTAATGCCACGTGGTGCTTGGGTCTGGCTACGTGCCCTGGGCAAGGCAGCCTCAGTGCAAGGGCAGACAACCTAAGCGCCAGGTGTCCCCACGTGGGGGCGCGGGCCTAGCTCCCGCTCAGGGCAAGGGCAAGCTAGCCCCATCACCATGCGGCGCTCGAGTGTGCAAGAACAAGTCAGACCAAGCACCAGGTGTCCTCACGTGGGGCACAAACCTAGCTAACACCCAGGGCAGCCTGACCAAAACTTGAAGTGACTATTTTCTCCCCAATCATCCCTTCAATGCCAAATGTATCTGTAATAGCCCAGCCCACATATGTCATATATTGTCCACTTTGGGCCTTAACGCCTTCACGGTTTTGTTCTTGGTGATGCGAGTTCAACTCTGAGTCTGACGCCTCAAAACGCGTACATCATGTTAGCAACCGGCACTACTAATAAGGCCAGTTACCAAACATTCACCCGCTGATGTGAGATATTACAACATTCTAGTGAAAAGACAACCTCACCCCTTTCCCGCTATCCTTGCAACTCTTTGTGGCAAGGGCTGAGCTGCCATTATATTGCTACAATCCATAGTATTTTAAGTTTAGGTAAACAGTAAGAGAGACACTGAGCCCTTTTAGTATATTGTATAATATTTTTTTTATTCACATTTACTACACTGTTATCAAATATTTGATAAAGGTGAGTATTTATAAGTAAAATCTCACTTTAGATAATTTTTCATTGGTTTGGGTTTTTTAATTCAAAATTTCTTTATTGCATATATTTTTAACACATATCACATGATTTAACAAAACTGGATGAAAAGAAAAAAAACCTTAACGAGATAAAAAGGTAGAATTCATATTTTTTTTATAAACTTAAAATCTTTTAAAATAAAATAAAAAAAGAATAAAACATCTCGTCTTTATCAGCTAAATACATTGATCTTTTAACTAAAGTAAATGAACAAAAGAACATAAATTATAATACATATAGTTATTGAATAACATAATCTATAATTTTTATTTATTAAAAGCATAATCCATAAGAGTTAAAAAATAGAAAGCAATGATATGTATGTTTTTACGGTCTAATCTTGTTTTTTTTAAAATTTTTATATCATTTTAATATATTAATATAAAAAATAAATTTAAAAAAATAAAAAAATAGATTATTTTAATATATTTCGAAATGATTTTTGGTTATAAATATTTTAAAATTATTTTTAACATTATTATATTAAAATAATTTAAAAATATATGAAATAATTTTAAACAATTTGTTTTTTTAAATTTAGTGAACCAGTTCAAAACAGGATCTATGTCCATTTCTTTCGTTAACCAGAAACACTGGACTCGTTTTCCAATCTGGGCCTACGCACGCCTATATATATATAGACACGCCCATGGTCTCCCTATGTCGTCCTCTCCTTGTCCGCTCGCAAGCTGCGTAACTATCAAGCGAAATTGACAGTAGCTATAGCTAAAGCAAACCCTAAACAATGGCGGAGCCAAAAACCAAATACGATCGCCAGCTCAGGTACTACTTTCTACTTATCTTCATTTCAAGCTTCAATTTCCCCTTAAATTTTTATTTTTGAAATTGTGTTTAGGATATGGGGTGAGCAAGGACAGACTGCCCTAGAAAAAGCCAGCATTTGTTTGCTTAATTGCGGTCCTACCGGTTCCGA
>Ga0325411_1010037_pt1 | contig 10027 bp, 7 predicted proteins | sample PopdelMetagenome_13_FD_206181 | JGI IMG/M metagenome (GOLD analysis project Ga0325411, IMG submission 206181) | Populus deltoides microbial communities from Bellville, Georgia, United States - Xylem-PdIQD-R4 | ecosystem: Host-associated > Plants > Phyllosphere > Stem > Wood/Secondary xylem...
TCTTACGAAGGGAGATTTTTTTTGAACCTTATAAAAAGACTAATGGATATAAATACAATCTAGAAAAATAATTAAACAACAATGCAACTTACTTTAAGATGTCGTTTGGTAACGTGGTTGCGGGTGAGGTTCACCCGCAACCATGTTAATAAGCGTTTGGTAACCAAAATAAAAGTACTTTCAGTGGGTAGGACCCACATGGCACTGCTGGTTTAGGAGAAACAGCTTCTCGTCTGGGAAAAACAGCAACAGTGGAGCATGGCTCCACCATAGCTGTTTACTAAAGTGAATAGTTTTTTTTTTTAATTTCAAAAAACTAGTGCGAGTGAATTAATTCACTCGCATTGTTCACATGAAAAGTTTCACTGTTTGTTTTTTTGAAAAACCAGTGTAGTTAAGTGATTTCACTCATACTATTCACGTGAACGTGAACAATATTTTTGAATTTTTTTTAAAAAATTAGTTTAAGGTGAATTAAATTTACTCGTACTGTAATCTCAATTTTTATAAATGATAATATTTTATCTAATTTTATTGCACGCTCAAAATTTTTTAGAAAATTGTAGTTCTTGTCGAATGAATTTTGTACGTAATGAAATTGTAAATTTTTTTTAAAAAAATTGAGTTTTACTCGAAAAACTAGTATTTAATATTATTTAATAACACTACATAAATTAGAAGGATATCACATGATGACGTAATATTTGTGGAATTTGATCACAATTCCAATTATGTTCTTGCCGGGTCCGACCCAGTTAAAAAAATCAATTTTTATTTTTATTTTAATTGTGTTTTATTCAAAAAATTAGAAGGAGATCGCTTGATGACGTAACAAAAACTTCAATTTTTGTTGTTGCGCGCTTAAGAAACCATGGAAAATATAGTCCTTATTTGATAGATTTATTTCGTATGTGATGACATTGCACATAGTTTAATGGAATAATAAAAAATATTTGATATCAATATTATTTATTTCATAATGTAATAACAATAGTTAAATTTACAATATTTAAATTAAGATTCACACACACACACACACACACATATAACCTCAATTTGAAAAGCATTAAACTACTTTTTGTTCAACCTCAATTTTAACCACAGTTTTAACCAAACATATATTTTTCCAAACCAACCTCAACTAAAAGTATTTTTTATAAAACAACTTTTTTAAAACCACAACCACAACAGTAACCTCAATGACAAACACACTCTTAAGTAGGGTGCACTGAAGGTGATGCATCTTTCACTTGCATAATCAATCCCTTATCCAAATTCTCGCAGATTATAGGTTTTCTAATAACCATAATACTAGGTGGCGACTCCTGAACTTTATAAGTATAATTTTATGATTATATCCAAAACCCTTTCTTTCTTTAACACCTTTCAAATGGCTAAAACGATGCCCTTCGACTTCGCCCCTGACAATATGTAAGAGTTTTTTTTTTTTTCAAAGTATAACATTAGAAAAAATTTCTTAAGGAAATAGCTCAATTAAAAAATTATTATTTATTCAAAAACCAATTTTGAATAACATAGTTTGAAGAGTCACATGTTATCAAAAATCAATTTTGGATCCTCCAAAATTATTTTATAAAAATACATTTTTATTCAAAAAATCATAAATTCAAAATTCAAAAATATTTTCGAGACACGAGGAGATAAGTCTTTGAGTTGCAATAAGTCAAAAAACCAAAAGAATAGTCAGATTGTGATATTTCGATAAGACAAGTTCAAGAAAGACTTAACAAAAAGAAAGTTGAAGTAGAAACCTAAAATTAATTAAAATTAAAAGAATTAATTAAGTTTAAGGACTTAATTAAACTTTTACCATACTTATTTGACTTAATTATGGACTTAATTGAAGTAAAAATTAAGTTTGAAAGTCAATTGAAGAAAAATTAAACTCTTAATTAAGTTCAAAGAATAATTAAACTTTTAATGGGTTTTATGTATTCGATTGAGGACTCAATTGAAGAAAAATCAAGTTTAGAAGCCTAATTCGGATTAATTCACAAAGATTGAAAGATTAAGAACACAATTGAAACTTTGAAAGGTTAATTCGGTGTAATCAATGGATTAATTGAAAAAAATTTGAAGTGTAAAGTTCAATAGAGGATCAAATTAAAGAAATCTGAAACTAAGAACCATTTGGTAAAAAATGTTGAAATTTGAGGGTCTAATTGAAGAAGACTAAAGTGAAATTGAAAGAAATTCAAAAGATTAGAGCTGATTTGGGGTTCTATTGCAAAGTTTTAAAGGTTAGGGACAAGATTAAAAAAAAAAAACTATTATTCATTGTCTTCTCCCTAACAACAAAAGAAAAGGATGTCGAAGTAATCACTTTTCAGCTCTAATTTCTCCATCATCTCTTCACCAAACCACACAAATCTTATGACAATTTACGTCCTGGTACTTGAACTTCACTCTAAACAAAAACTCCAGATCCTATTGTATTAAAACACTTGCAGATTCTCTCTCAAAAACACTATCTAGAATTGTTCTGCCTACAAAAATAACCTTTTATCCTTCCTTCGTCAGTTACAAAGCAGCAAGATTTTGTCCTTAACTTTAATGAATGGTTGAGATTTATTCCATTAACCTATGAGCCCTAAAACTTCCATGCTTCTCATATGAAAATCTCACCCAGCCAAGAATATTACAACAACCTTATTCCTTAATCTTTCCAGCCTTAAACAAACCTAGAAGCACCCCTCAAATCATACAACCCCACACCAAAAAAAAAAAACCTAGTAGCTCCATCACCAATACCAGCCACCGTGCCTCCTCCTCCATCATCTTCAGCAACCTAGAAAACCAGCCCCCATGCCATTTTCTTTGATCCTTAATTGTACAAGCAACAAAACCATTTCCATCTTTAAACCCGTGAGCCACACCAGCAGAACACATAAAAAATACCGATAGCTCTTCCATTTTTAATTTGAGGAGAGGACCTTCCCTCTTTATGGCATTTATTTTGGTTTTGGACCAAGACTTCAACTCCTTTCCCTCAAGTTTTTCAAAGACAGACAGACAAAAAGTTGTGACTAGTGTTACTGAAAAGAAGGGAGCTGTGACTGGTTTGGAGGAAAATAACATTTCCTCTCAGAAGTCTTCCTCAGCAAGCTACCACCGTGAGCAACATCTCTCACAACCTCTCAGACCAGCAACCTCTAATCCCACCGTGTGCAAGCAACAAGGGTTTCTCTCCAGGCATATGCAGTTTTGTTTTCCAGCCGAGAATCCCATCTACAGAACTGGTTTCAATTAGGACCAGCTGTTGGAGTCTTCTTCATCAGTCACGTCATATCTCTCCGGTTCCACCGTAAGTAGGAGTCCTCTCCATCAGCTTCATCCTGCTCCAAGCTTTGCACCAGCACCAACAGTGAGCAGTCCAGCGTGCACTCCTCCAAAAGCTGCAGGGCAGCTGTGCACTCTCTCAACATCCATTGAAGCAACGTTCAGAAGCTCTCCTTTGCACCAGCACGCAGCTTCAATGCGTTGATAAGCCGAGACCAGCAGTTTCAGTTCATCCTCACGTAAACCAAGCAGCCCTATCTCCCTTGTTCCAGCCGAAAGCCACAGTAGTTACATCTTCAACCGTGAGAAACAGCACCTGACAGCAGCAACAATGCCATGGGAAACAACCTTTTTTTCACCGCAACTGTTCTAGTGGTTGTTGATTTCGTTATCATGATTTGCTCAAAGCTTTCCCAAGTAATCAATTTCAGAAGATAAAGTCTGTTCTTTTAGAAGCCAAGACTACTAAACTGTTACTGCCATGACAGGCATAATTTTCTTTCCATTATAACTGTTACTGCCATGACAGGCATAGTTTTCTTTCCATTAATTATAATTCACTGCTATTGTATGCTTGTCTCTTTTTCTTCTTTTTTTCCTTTTATGCCCTGCCCCCCTTTTTTTGTTTGAACAAAGCTTGCGTTCATCATGGGCTTAGGTTTGCTTTAGGTGGATTTGATTTTTAGTTTGGGATTTGGGCCAAGGTTAAGAAGCCCTGATTACGCTGAGTCTATTAAAGCCTAAGGTTGTGTTTGACGAAGCTAAAATTTATCAAAGAAAAATGCATTTGTTTGGGTCTTTAATGCTTTTTTTGGCAAACATGTCCCTATAAAAATTTCAAACTTTATATTTCTGTTTTTTTAGTGTTAGTAATCACAACCCTTGTTTTTTTTAATTAATTCATTTTTATGCCTTCAAAGAACCTATTTGCAATTTTTTTGTTTTTATATTTTACTCTCTCATATTTAATATTCATGATTAAGGTTTAAGTCTTTTTAAAAAAAACATCGGATGCTCGCAAAAGTTTCAAAGGTTGTTACTCAATCTCTTGGGTTAAGGGTCTTACTAGGTGTGTAATGTCAGTCTTTTCAAGAGGATTTTGATAGCACTCCCTTCTAGTTAAAGTTTTGATGTGGATTGTATATATAGGATGATGGGAAAGTTATAAAGGTTGTGACCTGGGGATTTCTTGACCTTTGATGTTCAAGATCAAATTGTGACCATTTATTACATCTAAGGAAGAAAATTTGTCCTGCTCTGCAGCTGGTAAGGGGAGCGCACCAACAGTCTCATATTTTGAACTATTAAGGAGGGGTTTTTGTTGTGTTATGAGAGTAACTTGGGGGCAAAGAAAGAAAATTTGAGTGGTTGGAATTACAGGCAGTAATCGTAGTTGTTGATTAGGAGAATCTTGATGTGGTTTAATAGTGGGACAAGGGTAAAATAGATATTGAAATGTGGCAACCTAGCCATGTTTTTTGAGCTTTTATTTGAGAAAGTAGATAAACAGTGGCTAAATGACAAGTCACTCGATTTAGGTTTAAAAAAATCAAAGAACAAGTCATCTATTAGAGGGTAAAATCAAGATTTAATTTTCTCATTTCAATTCCTGTCCCTAACCTCTTTTAACATCACAATCAAGCTCTCAATTGATTTTAATCTTTGGAAATCCTTTTAATATACCCCTATTATTTTAATTGGACCCTTGACTATTGGCACCTTTTACACTTTGGTCTTTGATTTTAAAATTCTTCCATTTTATCTTTAATGGGCATTCAAAATTTTAATTCTTTTAATTCCACCCCTAATTAAATTAATTAGGTATGATAATTTTGGCTCCTCTTCATCTTGATCCATAAGCTTTTAGCTCATGTAAATTTGATCTAAATTGCCTTCTAAACTTTTTTTTTTTTATTAATTCCATGATTGCATTAATTAAGTCAATCCAAAGTTCAATTGGGTTTTGGAACTTGTTGATTCTTCTTATTTTGGTCAAATTGAATTCCAATCTTAAATTTATTCCAATTAAACCTCTGATTAAGCCAATTCAATGTATAAAAAGTTTAATTAATTCCTTAGACTTTAAAATTTTATAGAGCCATCCCAATCTTCAATATTTTTTCTGAGACTAAGTCCTAATCTTTAATGTATTTCTTTCATTTAGGCTCTCTATTGATACAATTGAATTCTTAAACTTCTTTATTTTATCCATTTTGGTCTTTTAATTCCTAATTTGTGCACCAAGATCCAATTTCAGTTATTTTTCATCAAAAAAAACCCTAATTGTCTTCTCACCTGGTGTTCTCGCCAACTGTGACTCAAAACCTTGTTTGTTCGTGACCTGAAATATTTTTTAAATTTTTGATTTTTTGTTTTTGATTTTTAGATTTTTTTGAAAGGAAAAACATTTCTTTCATAAAAATGAAAAATCATAGGACGTCTTGAATTAGGATATGATGAAGACTTTAAAGTTGTAACATTCTTTTTAGTTAATACATCACAAATTATAGGTTCATCAAATACGAACTCTGCTATATCCATATCCACATTCACTGATTCTTGATAGTAAGTTCCATAAATTAAGATTTTCCTTTCTACTTCTTTCATTAACTTCTCATATCTGGAAGCCCTTACTCCCAATTCATATATATCTTTGAACTTTATTCGTTCGAATTTCTTTCTTAACTCTAATCCTAATCCTTGTTGAGCAATCATAATAAATTTCTGTTCTGAAATTCAAGCCTAACATTTTGCTCTTGCTTCCATGTATCTATCTAGATATTTTTAAACAGTTTCTCCATGATATTGCTTTAATTTCACTAAATCAGCCAATACAAATTCTAAGTTTGTCATAGAGAAGCTTGAAATATAGTTTGCATATCATTCCAACTCTGAATTGAATTTGATAGAAAATTTATATATCAAGTAAAAGCATCTCCGATTAATGAATTTGAAAATAAACTTAGTTTCAGAAAGTTAGGATTAAATACCTTTTTACATTAGCAAAAAATCTTACTATATGTTTTATAACAGACATGGTCTCTTGATCATTAAATAAACTAAAGTATGGAAACTTAAAATTACTAGGATAAAGGTTCATTATGTCAATGTAATTTGGATATGATCATTTATATGTTGGCCTAATTATTTGTTAAACTTTGAGTCCATAGGTTGTTCCATTATCTTTAAAATATACTCTAGATCAACTCTACTTGAAGGTCCATTTATTTTTTAGTCATTTAGGATTATTGTCTCATCTATATCTTTTAGTGATAAATGTTTATAATTAACAAATTTGTTTTTCGAACTCCTCCCAACTTCCTCTTTCACTAAAGGTTTTCCTTGGTTGACTTTTGGTTCAAGTAAAGAATTGTTCCTATCACTGAATTGTTCCAGCTAACAGGGCTCTTTCACGTTTTGTTTAGGCTCATTCCTCTTATGATTTGACATTTTTTCTACTTTTTTATCTAAATAGTTTTTAACCTCAACTACCAGTTGTTTGGAAACCTTATTCAATAGTATAATTAAAATCAAATATCACTTAATTATTTTCTTTTTTTATTTTGGCATCTAATTTTGTATTCACATCTTCAATAGCCTTAATCATTCCCTAATAAAACTCCTTATTCAAGTTTTATAGTTTTCCTACTTCATGCTCCAAACTTTTTTCACCATTTTGTTTTTCTCTAACATTGGACTCTAGAATGGCATGAGTTGATATCTCATTCACTGATACAATTATATTGTAATGATCTTCAATCATCTTTATCTTGATTATATGTTTCTTCTTTAACTCTTCAGAAAGACATTTATACCTCTCTTCGAGTATCTTATTACCCTTTTCTACTCTTTATTCAAATAGTAAATATCTATCTTCTACAATCATAAAATAGCTTCCTTCTTCATTTTATATTTTTTCCCTTGAAGGATTGATTCTCTATTTTTTTTTTCAATAAGGATATCCATTAATTCTTCTCTTTCTTCTAAATTTTCTGGCAATTTTGATATTTTTGATGTTATTTTGGTGTTATAGTTTCAAATAAATATATATGACACTCCCACTATATCTTTAATTAAGAAGACTTTGGTTTTTTAAGGTTGGATATTAAGTTTGATGTATACAATGTGTGTTTCGGATTTAAATTCTAGACTTCTACTACAATTCTAGATTTGTTATTTTAGACTATAGCAATGCCATAATATAATTCAATAATCAAGAAGTAATCAAATACTTTAATGCTTTGAAGGTAAATAAAAACTTTAATAATTCAAGATTAAAGAATTTGTGTTCATTAGATTATCTTTGTTTTAATTATAACTACGCACTGGAAAGCCTTGACAAAAAAACATGAATTGATATTTTTGGTATTTTCTGGTTTTCTTGATAATGAAAATTACCAGCCTACTGATTATTGCCTATTGATTACTACCTATTGGTTATCGCCTATTGATAAAATAGGTTTTGAATTTCCTTCAAATTTGATTGAATTACAGTGTAATTGTTGTTTATTTGTTGAGTTGTTGTATTTTTTTAATTCTCCTATTCTTCTCCGTTTAGCTTTCTTTAAATAGAAAAAAAAACTATAGAAAATTGTCTGGTAACCACCCATCTTCTTCATTCTTCCTAGTTTTAAGGATGGATGACTTTAACTGCTCTTCTTCATTACTCCATGTGCCCTGTTAGTTTTTCTTTTACAAATCTGGATCATATTTACTTTGTATCCTAATTTTCCTTTCATCTTATCCAAATTTTGTCATTCCTTTGTGTAATATTGGTTTAGCTCATAACCAAATCATGTTTTTCTTAATTTGGCCCATACTTCATTGCATACTTACCAAGTATGTCCCATCATCAAGTTTGTCTTTTTGTATCTTTTAGCCTAGATTATCTCTTTATTAATGTTATAGAATAACAAAAATGCAATAATATTATAGAGTTATGGCGATCAGAATGGAATATAATTAGGATAACAATTGTGAATGATCTTTCAAGGGAAAAACAAAGTTTTTTCCCATATTAGCATAGTGAATTTTTTTTTCTCAAACTAGCATGGCTAAAAAAAATCATAAATTAACACATTTAAAGCCCTTACACAGGTCACATCTACACAAGTCAATACACACAAGTACTATCTATGCAACTAGGTAGGTGTGTTGCACATGTAATATCTATGTAACTAGTACGTTTCATTTTTCTTCTTGCATATTTATGCATTCACGTTCAAATTAACTCCCCACCTTGCATTTAAATATAGCAAGTCAAAACACATGTTTTATGAATATCCAATGACCATGAAAGAAAAACAAATATTTCGATGGCTAGAAAAAAAGAAGATGAGATGACACAAAAAGACAAGAGAAGAGAGAGAAAAGAAAAGGAAATAAAAAATGTGATGTAATAAACACATTAAAGCTCTAATGATGATATTTTTTTAACAATTAAAAAGATTTTGATGAGAAAAATTTATAGACACTGTGAAAAGTCAACTTTAGAACTTGTGATGAGCCACATGTACCACCTAAAAGATGTGGCATGCTTACTTGTTGGCATTTTATCACCTGTTCCAAAGTTGGTTTTTCATAATATATATGGATTCATCTCGTCGTGATTTTTCTGATGATACTGAAAATGTTATAATTGGAGCTATATTGTATCTTGGGCTCCTTGTTATTCTTGCCCATGAAGAGTGCTTTTAGCATGTTTTAATATGTATTTGGTTAAAACTAAACTGTTGTGATATAGATTTTTACATGCAAAATCAATAATGAAAAAGCAGGTTTTCATTAATAAAAAGTAGATTATTTCAGCTTTTACAAAACCAAAATTTTAAACATAATTATACATGTAATTATATGCATGTAATCCAAAACAAAAGGCACAATGTCTTAGAAAGATGGAAGGCGACAAAATCACAAGTTTGGTATCACTGATTACTGCCCACGAATTTGAATCGTCATCATATCAGTATGTCAAGTGTTTTACAATGTCCAAAATATGATATGATTCTTGCTTTCGCAAGAAGTATCCCATGTGGATGCCGATCCCATATGGTCTTTTATGCAATTTTGCCCCCTTTCCCCGCACTCACCATCTTATGTCTTTGAGAATGAGAAGGGAAAAAACAAACTGCAAACAGAGGTTGAAGCATAGTAGAAATGTAGCTTCCAAAGTGCTGCAAACACTAAAAGATGTTAAACAAGAGAAAAGATGATGAAAATAAATATATTTCTTCCGATTGATGAATGAACAGCCAAGCATTTTTATATACCACATCAAGTAAATAGGACTTTGCTCATCCTGTAATCATGTTCAAAGTCTTGATCATGTGGGTTGTATAGTGTTATAATTTGACATCACATCAAAAATGAAAAATAAATTTAAATCAAACCCTATTCTATACTTTTGCTCAGCACCTCAACTTGAGTAATTACATGGTCCTGCATAAGCCTTGCGGCTTCTGAGAGTTGTGGTTGGTTCCACCATGATCCATGTTTCCTCTTTGCTTTCTTGTTTCTTCTTTCAGTTCAAAACTTTTTATCTTCCTTTATATGGCGAAGCTTCATGATCATTAATTAACATGACAAAATCAATATGAATAGTATGATATAACTTTCTCGAGTTCCATTTGAAAAGCTCAAGACGAGACTCCTTGTCTCTTAAAGAAAGGTTTCTGGCAGATAAGGAGTCTATCGTCACTGTTACTTTCGATTTCTATAACTCGTGCAT
>Ga0325411_1010040_pt1 | contig 10025 bp, 4 predicted proteins | sample PopdelMetagenome_13_FD_206181 | JGI IMG/M metagenome (GOLD analysis project Ga0325411, IMG submission 206181) | Populus deltoides microbial communities from Bellville, Georgia, United States - Xylem-PdIQD-R4 | ecosystem: Host-associated > Plants > Phyllosphere > Stem > Wood/Secondary xylem...
TATGCAGTGATGACATATTGGCTGGTTGAATGGTCCTTCTGGATTGGTGTTTGGAGGGGAAGAGCCGCCTGAGAAGAGATAAAAGATGAGTAGAAGAGAAGAATTAGAAGAGGGACGGCTAGCTTTGACGGTAACATTTCTTTTGCATGTCGAGAGCAGGATTAATTGTGATCAAGCTCGTGATGTGAAGTGAGTCATTTATAGGGATGCCTAGTCCGTTCTCCGCGTATTTCTTTTTTATTATCGATCTGGTACGTTGCATTGTATTTTAGAGTGTTTAGAAATACAGTAATAATTATTTTTAAAGTATTTTCTGTTAATTTAAAAATATAAAAGATTAATTTAAAATAAAAAAAAATTATTTTTAAATGATTTATTTTGATAAATAATTTAAAAATAAAAAATATTTTGATAAATAATTTAAAATAAAAAATTTATTCTGATATGAAGTGCCATCGGGAAATAATTTTAAAATATTAAAATATATATATTATTTTAAAATATTTTTAAATAATTTTATTTTGAGAAATAATTGCTACTAAAATCTTAAATACTATCTAAATATGCAGAGATAACATGATGACTCATCAATATGGTTTTTTATCCACCAAGTTTTAAAATAATTGATGTGAGAATTAATTAGTGTGGCCGAGTAAACTTAGAGAGTGAGTGAATCTTGGACATGACTACCTAATAAAAAAAAAACTCGTTTAATTTAAAAAATGACATTAATTTAGTGTTTTTTTTTTTATAAAACTAATATCAGAATAACAATATTTTAGATAAAATTAGGAGATTTTTTGGATCTAAAAATTTATTTTAAAACTATTTTTCATTAAAAAACACACCTAATAAACATTCTTGCAACTTTAATTTAGTGATTTATCATACTCAAAACACTTATAAATCGGTTAAAAATACAAAATAAAATCTTTCTTAACCCCATTTTATTTTTTTCATCAATATAGAAACTGAAAAACACCTCATTGAAATTTATTTAATTAAAAGAAATATATGAACACCAAACTTTAATATCTTTGTTCTTGAAATCTGATTAATCAACTATTTTTTTTCTTTTCTGGTATTTTTTAGTGACTCTTTCTTCTCTCTTAAACTTAGAAACTTAAATTTAAATAAAATAAAGTTTCGAACTAAAACGTAAAAGTTTCAAATTATAGGGACCAAAAAGAAAAAAAAATCATATAGGCAAAATTTTGAACTAAAACGTAAAAGTTTCAAATTATAGGGACCAAAAAGAAAAAAAACTCATGGAGGCAAAATTTTGAAAAAATCATGCAGACAAACTAAGAGATAAAGGGAAAATAATAAAAAAAATTAATGAGAAAAAAAGAAGAAGTTTGTAGAAGGTATGAGAAGATAAGGTGATAAGAAAGTATATATATATATATATATATATATATATATATAAAAGAAAACGAGAGTGAAAAAACTAAAAGAGAGAGGGAGAGAAAATCAAGAACAAAAATTTAGAAGAAAGAAGAAGAAGAATTATCAAATCGGAGGAGAAAGAGAGAACCAAATTTTAGTACTCCTTTCAGTTTTTTCTTCACTCTTTCCTAGCTGAATTTTAGTTTTTCTTTTACCATCTCTTTTTTAAGGGTGAGTAATAAAATCAAAAAACTAAGAAAACCAAAAAAAAAACTGAAAAAATTTGAAAAAACCGACTGGTTCAGTTTCGGTTTTATAAGCCTGAAACTGAAAAAACCGAATCGAATCAAACCCAAACTGAAAAAACCGAGTCAAATAGGGAAAAAACCGAGCCAAACCGGTTTGAACCGGTTTTTGTTCTAAAATAACCAAATCAAAACTAATCGGTTTGAACCGGTTCTGGTTTTTTAAAACCAATTTGGTTATTTTTTTATAAAAACCGAACCGAACAAAAAATGATGACCCCTACTCCTTCTTACCACTCCTCCATCTCATCCATAGAAATCTCCATTACCACCAACCCCTAGACAAAACACTATCACCTTTGCCACCATTATAATATGTTTTTTTTTATTTTATTTTCCAACAATAACACAACAATTTTTCTCTATTTTTCATCCCATATTAGCCCACCATTTCCACCATAAAATAGCCATATGAAACACAATTCTCTCTCTTATTTTTTAGACCAAAATAGCCATAATATTCACCATGAAATAGATTGAAACATCTCTTCAAACCATCACCAAATAACCTTTAAATTAGCTTTGAAGTAGCCCTCCAAAGAACCACAAAAACAATCCTGAAATAAGCCCACAACAACATTAAAACAGCCTTGAATCATTAGCCATTACATCCTCTAAATCACACTAGTTTTAACCAATGAAGCGCCACTCAAACCCCTCACAAAACATCCCCTTAAATCATTTATCCAGCAACTTTGAGTTTCAGCCCTTCTCAACCTACAAATCTAGCCTTTATCTCATCTAAAAACCAACCCAAAATGACCTTAAAAATAAAAAGATTCAAATCATTTCTGCCTTTTTTTGTAAGTTTTGGTGATGGTGCATAAAGCACACATGCCACTATCCCTATCACAACCCATACACCAACGCGTGCATCTCACGCACCATCTTGGCTTCAGTCGACTTTGACAGCTTCTGAAGGTCGTCTTCAAACTCTTAACATCCTTTATAATTTATTTTAAATGATTTTTAACATGTATTGATTTTTACGTGTATTGTGATAAAATATTTGAATTTGAGCAATTTTTAACATGTTATTGATTTTTAATTTATTATTGTGAAGTATTTGAAGTGTTGAGGCCCATTTTATTGTGTGGAACAATTTTGATTTTACACAAGCCCTACATTTTTTATTTTTTTTTCAAAATTATACTTGATAATAATTCATAGTTTATTAATCTTTGAATAAAATTATAATTCATATGATCTAATCTGTCATATTGCACATCACAATGAATCATACTTGATAATAATTCACTCAATCAAATAAGAAGAAGATACAATTTTATTATTGTTCTTATAATTGATTAACATAGTCATTACATTCATTTTAAAGAGGTCATCATAGAGATACCCTTTTTATACAAACATATCACTCTTGAATTACATAAATTTGTCACTTTCAAAAACTATTTTTACTTAACAATAAGCCAAACACTAAGTTCTTTGTAATGTTAGCAACATGCGATACCTTGTTGAGTGTGAGAAGCTTTCCAGAGGTCATTTTTAGTATGACATGTTAGCAACATGCGATACCTTGTTGAGTGTGAGAAGCTTTCCAGAGGTCATTTTTAGTATGACCCTCCCAACATCTAGTACCTTGGAGGTTGATGAGTTCTCCATGTATAGATTTTCTCCATTCACTCTTTTGTAAGTGAAAAATGTCTTTTTCTCGATGTACACATGTCTTGTAACACTAATATTAACCCACCATCACTCAGGATTGTTGATAAGGTTGACTTTGAAAACAATACAAGTCAGATCTATTTTTGAAACTTCATTAGGGAGTTAATCAATCGTGGTGATACTGGTTTGAGCAATCTTTTTCACAGGGTTTCCTTACTTACCCTTATTATCTTTGGCCAGATGCTCGGTCTTATTAAAGACAAAACACTTGACATTGGACTTTTTTGCAATTCCTTTACCTTTTGTAACAAGCGTTTTGTTTTGATTTTTATTAGGGGACTTTGCCACTTATTATGTGATATTTTTATTTTAGGTACTAGAAGAGTTGGTTCTTTTTTTGAATAACTCATTGTCCTCTTCTATTCTCAAACCTTAAAATGAGGTCTTCAATTTCCATCTCCTTGCAATTATGCTTAAGATAGTTTTTGAAGTTTTTCTAAGATGATTGCAATGTTTCAATGATTGCAACCACTTAGAATACTCACTTAGAAACATACCTTCAGCATGTATATCATGCAAGAAGATTCAAAATATTGAACTTGACTCATTATGGTCCTTTAATCAATCATTTTGAAATTTAAAAATTTACCAACTATGAATTTCTTCATTTCAACATCTTCAGCTTTGTACTTTGTATCTAAAATTTTTCATAATGCTTTTACACTCTTAATTGAGATATACACATTATAAAATGTATTATCCAACCTATTCAAGATGTAGTTCTTTCACACAAAATTAATATGATTTCATGCATCCACAACTGTCACAATAGTAGGGTCATATTCATTTTCTAATGATTTTGACACTTTCTTGATCAAGAACTTTGTTAAGTTTAATGTTGTAAGATAGAATAATATCTTTTGTTGCCACCTCTTAAAGTTCAGTCCATTAAACTTTTTAGATTTCCCATCATGCACCACAAAAGATGATAGTATAATTCTCACAATCGAAGTAGTACTTGTCGAAGCAGTATTGATTGACATAACCTAATCTTGAGTAAAAGAAGTAAAAGACATGATATAATTTATAAGACAGTAACCAATAATATTTATAAAAAAATATTCTGGCTCCACAATAAACAAGTAATAAAATAAAAACTTTTAATAAAGCAACTTTTTAAATAAAAATATTTAAACTATGCGTGATAAAATCAACAACCATTCTTTTTCTTGGGTTACTGTATTGAGCCTTATTTTGTTCACTGAGATTTATTCAATTTTCATCATTTCACTTATGAATTGCATCGTATACAAAAATAGTCGTGTGAATAATACTTTTACTAAGTAAGTTTCTAGAAAAGACTTGAATGATCACAAACTGTCCTACTTATAACCCAATCCTCTCAAATAAAATTTCTTAGGTTGTATCTATTTACTACACTAACCTTTTGTATATATGAATAGTAATGTATAGTGAACAAAACCAATTAGATAACTTTGATGTCAATCTTAGAGAGTATGAGCAAGATAACATAAATTATCATAAACAAATAAATGATTAACTTATTAGAAAATATAAATCAGTAAGATATATGACATGTATCGAACCATCCAAATTGCTTGAAAAATAATTTTAGAAGATAAATTATAACTTTAAAACAAAGATATATAGCAATCTTATAAAATTAAACAAAAAGAAAAAAATTCATAACAAACCAAAAGGTCATAGAATAAAGCATACATAATTAAAATTAAAACTATTTGTGAGAATATAGCAACTTAAAAGGAAATTAAATTATAACTTAGATTTTAAATATGTTAAAACTTCTTTCATACTTAATCTATATTATTATTATTTTACAAGATAACTAAACAAAGTTTAATATAAGAATAAAGCCTTAAAATTGCTAATCAAAGTTTGTAAATATATTAGATTAGTGTGTAGAGATGTTTAGTTTATCATGACAAGGCATGCTAAACATAAAAATGTTTTAAAGAAAAGCCTAGAGTTCATACAAGTTTAAATCTATAAGCATGAAAAATAATAATTCATGGCAAACATGTTTTCAACACAAATATAATAATAGAACACTAACATATATACTAAACATAAATCCAAATTTGTAATTAAAATTAATTCAAAGTCCTGACATGCATACTAATAGTACAAATATTTATACTTAAATTAAAACAAATGAGGCTTTTTACTTGTTATAGTACTTTAAAATAATGAGATTTTTGTTGTTGTCAAGGATGAATCTTTTATTATTGAGGCTTTATTGCTCCTCACTTGTACAATTAGGATGTTTACAATATGTATCCCAATATTCCAACATCTTTTTAGTTTGATGCACTTTTAAACAAGTTCTTTGAATCAAAATAAAAGAACTCAAATATCTATGAACAAAGTATGACCCTAAGCTCTATATATGGAAGAAAAAAAATCAAAGTATAGAAAAGAATGAAAACACAAAAAATAAAATGAGAAAAAAATATGGAAAAATCTAAAAAATTCAAGTTAGAAATACTTTCTTCGCCCTTATTTTTATAGTGAACATTGAAAGTTAAAAGGTTGAAAAATTAATAAAAATTAATTTCTACCATTATCAATCTTTGATTAGTCACCATAAATCAATAATTAAATCTAGAAAAACTAAGAGTTCTTTAAACAGAGAAACAAAGATTTCTTTAAGATTAATTTTACCTTCAACCTTAATTTTTTTAAATCATATTAATTAAATAAATTTCCAAATAAAATTATATATAAGAGTAGGATTTGGTAAATTTTAAATTAAAATTTACATGAATATCATTAAAAATAATAAATAATGTGTATTTATGCAATCTAGTAGTTAGGCATACGAAGGGTCTGTTTGAGATTGTAGTGGTGGTGGCGGTTCAAAGTGTTTTTCGGCTTTCGCTTAGAAATGCATCAAAATAAAGTTTTTTTTAAAATTATTTTTGATATTAGCATATTAAAAAGATCTTAAAACATAAAAAAATTATTTTAAGCAAAAAAAAAAATTCAAAATTTTTGGGACCCAAACATAACCAAAAAGGAGAAAGAATGGATGAGTTTGAAGAAAATGATACAAAATCCCCAAAGTAACCCCCCTACCCCAACTAACTATCTTGTTCACACTCAACTCCCTTAGTTTCTCTTCTATTTATAAAAATACCAAGCAAAATTAAGAAAGTTAAATGGTAAGTCGTCTTAGTGTTTGTTTTCGTGGTTGCTTCTGTTTTAGAAGCAAACCACGGGAAACAATGGTTTGGTAACAATTAAAACGCCATTTACCGTTCATGGATCCTATGGTAATTTGCGTTTGAAACGTAGGGGGAAGGAAAGCAGCTCTTTGCTGCTTCTTGCGCGAAAGAATCACACGAACAGTACATCCATGCTCCACTGTTCACGTGAACAGTGGAGACATTCTCCACTGTTCCGGTCAGACTGGGTCCGGTCTAAAGCTAAAAATGCATTGAACCGGGTCCGACCTAGTAAAATTAAAAATTATTTTTTATTTTTAATTATGTTCTATTCGAAAAACTAGTGTTTAACATTATTCAATGACACTACATAAATTAGACCGAGATCGCTTGATGACGTAGCATTTGCAGAATTTGATCGCAATCCCAATTTTGTTCCTGATTATATTTTACATGATGTTATTGCGCGCTTAAGAAACCAAGAAAATTATAGTCCTTGTCGGATGTATGTCATATGTGATGGAATTGTAGATAGTTTAATGGAACAATAAAAATATTTTATAAAAAGTATTATTTTTTTCATGACGTAATAACAATAATTAAATTTACAATATTTAAATTAAAAATCATCAATATTAATATATATATTTTTTAAAATTATTTTATAACCTCAATTTCAAAAGCATTCTTAACCAAACACATTAAACTATTTTTTGTTCAACCTCAATTTCAACCATAGTTTTAACCAAACATACATACATACCAAATTAACCTCAACCAAAAGTACTTTTTTATAAAAATAAAATTTTCAAACCACAACCATAAAAGCTACAACAAAACCAAACAAATTACTCTTATTACTCTTATTATATCTTATAAAAATAAAACTATAATTCATAAAAATCCAAGATTACAACCTAAACTGTTAAAAAAATACAATATATTCTAAAAAGTTAATAATTAATAAAACTGATTTAAAATTGGGCTTCATCGAAACAAAATTATTGGTGAAAATGACTTAGGCCCCGTTTGTTTGCTGAAAAGTAGTTTTTTTTTGCAAAGTGAATTCCGAGAAAGTGAATTATTTTCCGATGTTTGGTAGTGTAATGAAAAATAAGTTGGAAACCACTTTCCAGTATTTGGTTATGTCATGGAAAATGAATTGAAAAATAACTTATTAATGTTTTATTTTTTTCAAGTTTATGAAAATAATGAGGAACAAATCTTACAAATTAAAAAGTTGAATGAGAATGAAATTGAAAAAAAATATAATTTCATAAATTATCTCAAATAAAATAAATAATAATCAAAATAATAGAAATCAAATCTATAAAATAAAAAAATTGAAAGATGAAGAAATTAAAATAATAATAATAATTAACATTTCATAAATTATTTCAAATAATATAAGTAACAATCAAAAGAATGAGGACCAAATTTGATAGATAAAAAATTTAAATTAAAAAATGATAAGGGAAAAGCAAATGACAATTATAAAAATAATGATCAAAATTAATATAAAAATTAAATTCTAAGGGATGAAATTGAAAAATAAATATTCAAAACAAAATATATATATAGCAATTAAAAGTTTGAGGACTAAATTTGATATAATCAACAAATAATATGATATTTCTAAATTTTTCACAACTTTTGGAAAGTGTTTTCTGCCCAAAATAAAAGGAAAATACTTTCCTGTAAACCAAGCCAATTTTGGAAAGTGTTTTTTGTTGACCGGAAAGTGTTTTTTGTTGACCGGAAAGTGTTTTTCGTTGACTAACTTTTCTAATGGCAAACAAACACAAGAGAATTTGAAAAGTGGTTTCTCGAAAACTAGTTTCCGAAAAACAAACGCAGCCTTAGAAAAAAACAAACTAAAATTTATTAGAAAAAATAATTAGAATCCAAAATAACACTGAAAACTATATGGCTTTATATTTGTGAAGGAAATGATCCTTACATGGCTTCGTCAAGAACCAAGAAGGCATTATGGATTTTTTTTTTTACTTAAAGCAATAGTTCAATTTGTGTATAATTAAGTGAATCTTTAATATACCCTCACATTATTAGTTGGGTCTATTATATTTTTGTATAATATATAATCTTTAATATATCATTTAATTAAGTATTTTTATTTAAATTGATAAAATTATATTTTTCAATCTAGATTTGCCCTTGTCATATGTAAAATGTAAAGATATGATAGAGAACATCACAAAATTGTTCAAATATATAATTCCACTATTTTTTTTTATTCTTATAAATCACGTGCATTAAATTTTAAATTTTATTCGAAATTGCATTCTTTTATCATTGTGAATTTCACAATATATATTGTTAAACCCTTATTATATTATAAGAAAACATTTTATCGTTTACAATTTAACTAATTATTATTAGGAAAATACACCAATATAATTAAATTCACAATTCACAAGTGTGCAATTAAAATAGAATGAACCAATCAACAAAAATTAAATATAAGATTAAATAAGCACACAACACAAAAGAACTAGTCCACTCAAACTAAGGCTATGAATCCCGTTCTGTTTTTTTGGGAATGGCCGAAACATTTCATATCAATTTAAAAAAAAAACAATTTTCATCTCATTTCAAATCTCGGTCCGTTCTGGATTTTTCGGCTAAATTTCAGCTGGAATGTTCCTATTTCATTCCATATATTCCGTTCTGGTCTTGAAAGCCATTGAATCAAATTGAACCTAATTCAATTTAATTAATTAAACCACCCAAGTATAAAAAGTTCTTTTTAATTACTATTTTTAATAACAATGATATTAATAATAATATTAAAAATTAATATTACTATTTTCATTAATAATGATATTAATTTTTTAAAATTAGATTTATCACTAATATATAAGGTTTATATTCATGTTGTTTTTTTCACGTTTATACTTTGTAAGAATTTGAGCAAAATAAGAAATGTTTTAGATCGCATCAGCCTTGATAACATTGACCTAGCTTTATATTTAAAATATTTATATTAAAATATTTTATTTTCATAATATTTTACTCAAACTCTTCCACTAATTTAAATAATAGGATGACAAAGTTATTCCTTAATTCAACTAGAGGATATATATTAACTCATCAAATTTTCATCAACAAAAATAAAAAAAGCTGGATCTCACAAATTAGGTGTTTTTAGAAATACTTAGAAGGTGAAATCTCCTCAACAACCAAAACCATCTAGGTTGAAAGCTCATTGTAAGCTTCTGAACAATCAAAACCATCTAGGTTAAAAGCTCATTGTCGGAAATAATATATCAAAATTCCATCTTAATCAATAACAAATCATCGTTGCACAAAGATGAACACATCTTTTCTTCTCCCTCCCTTTTTTTTTTTTTTTTTTTTTGCCAAAAGCTCTCCTTTTTGTTTTTTTGTATGTGTTTGCTCATAATGAAAACAAATTAAAATTGATTTTTTTATATCTACTCACTTATATAATAGAAGATTTTAAGCTTTTTTTTTCTTA
>Ga0325411_1010043_pt1 | contig 10023 bp, 5 predicted proteins | sample PopdelMetagenome_13_FD_206181 | JGI IMG/M metagenome (GOLD analysis project Ga0325411, IMG submission 206181) | Populus deltoides microbial communities from Bellville, Georgia, United States - Xylem-PdIQD-R4 | ecosystem: Host-associated > Plants > Phyllosphere > Stem > Wood/Secondary xylem...
ACAAAGACAAAGGTAATATTGGCATAAGTAACAATGGTAAGAAAAATTAAAATAGTTGGATGATAACAATAATAGAAGACAATGAATTATTTAATTGATAACTTCCAATGAACTATTATTTTTAGTTTTAAAACTTTTACTGGTAGAGTTTAAAGAAAAATTAACCTAGTATATATAATGGGTTAATTCACAATCCAATAAAAAGCATGTTTATTTTATTTTATTTTTTTTAAAAATAATATTGTTATAACTGTTTATTTTTTTTGAAAAAAATTAAACTAGACTAACTCACTCAATCAATAACTCAAAACTTGAACTGGGTGTTGAACGGGTGCTCCGTTTAGTAACTTTTTTGTTCACGAAATCAAGATGTCGAATTTATCGGTCCGACTAAAAGAATGCATTGATTAAATTTGGATTGGATCACGTCGCCAACAGGCAAGAAACCCCATGAAAGCCTAACCACCTATATATGTAATTGGGCCTACAAACCTTTTGTCTTTTGCTGATGGGCCTAGTGTCTGAACGTTTTTTGTTACTCTCGATTAAGCTCAGCGAAAAGGATAAAATTTTTGCGAATTTGTCCCTCCTGTCCGTCGGCAATCGGCAAAACAAATTAATAATTGGGAATTTTAGCATTAAAAAAAAAGAGAGAAGCAGATAAGGTTTATCAGGTAAGATCAAGATACAATTGAAACTTTTTTGGTTTGAAACTTACGGATTTATATTATTTTATATTTATTTTTATCAAATAAAATTAAAAGAATAAGATTCAAACTATAACTGTTTAATTATTAACTTCAATCTAAAAATTTAAACGATAAAATTTTAATTTGTTCAAAAGAAATGGATGACTCTTGTAGTTCAGGTTGCTGTCCAAGAGAGCCCACGTAAAAAACCCACGACGTGCAGCTTCTTAGACCGTAGGCATAGGGAGAGGCGATACAACCACTGGCAGGTTCATTAATTACACAAATCGACGAATCATCGAGAAAGAACAAAACAAAACAACCTTGGAAAATGAAAGAAACCTAACAAAGTGTTGATTGAGGATCATATATTGGCTAAATCTTCGTGTGATAGTGAAATGACTTGCATTCCTCGTGGAATGATGGTCTTTCTCATATATTATCATTAAATTTTGGCTGTTGGCCTTTTCCTTTTTGTGTTTAATTAATCCGAGAAATCCAACCCATGCATTGCATGCCAGAGATTATGAAATTATAAACAAGAAGCAACCAATCATATATATATATATATATATATATATATATATATATATATATTACTCATGGAAAGCATCGTGTTAGCACATAATTTTTGTTGGAAAGTTTTGCATCCCTTAGAACTTGGAAGAGAGAATATTAAGATACCTCAGGTATCTTTTTTTTTTGTTTTTTTGGAAACGCATTGTATCTTCAAAGCCTGTAATCAATCAGCCTTGCGTTACACAGGGTGTTTTGCAGCCCGCAGCCTATAGCCCCAAGATTTTTTTTTTTTTTGTTGGCAGAAATATTCGAACCGCTAATATCCATTAGATGAGGTTTTAATTATGTTAATACATGCCAGTGAAAAATATTATGGAATTGATGAAACGAAAATCTAACTTAATCGTCTTGTCAACCAAAAGGATTAATTCAAATATAGCTATTTTGAGAAGAATAAAATTATTTAGGACACATACTTGATAATGATTGAAATTAAATTCGAAAACTATGTTTCTCATAAGTTTTACAATTGCAATATCATCAATTATTGATCTAATACGTCACATGTAACTTTCTCCATCAAGATTGTTATGTCACTCCTTTTATGGCAATCATATATCTTATTAAAAAACCTCTATCGTTTGTATGCATCTCGAAGAAGATTGCAGTTTTTTGGAATTTTTCTTTGTACTTGTGTTCGTTTCCATCTGACCACTAGTTTCAACAAAAAGGACAGGACGTTCGCCGATTAATTATTGGGCTTTTAGAATAGGATTTGTGTTTCCTTTCCCATTAATTTTCTTCCAATTTTGTTAGAATAAGATAGCATGAATACATTAGGTCTCGAGTTGCCCCAGTGGCTGGCAAAGAGAAGGAAAAAAACAAAACAATTAATATTGATTAGCAATGTTCAATGAATAATTAGCTAAGAACATATATGCTAGACTTGACACCTACAAGTGATGTTGCTAGAGAACATAGGAGGCCTCTACAGGGACGTAAACTGAATTATCAGCAGATCATTTTCTTGTTTACTGGTTAAATGAATTATCAAATAGATGGAAGATGCGCCTCCGTCATATATACAAATCTGTACTGAATATCATGTATATTATTGAAGAAATATTTAATATAATTGATTTTTTTAAAAAAATACATGCAGTACCAACCAACTGATCATGCAGGCTTTAATATTTGTATAGATTAGGGTATGAATAAAAAAGGAAGAAGAGGCCAGCCTCTTAGCTGGAAAAGAAGGTGATCAGCACTAGTGTTGGGAAACTGAATAATTAGAAAAGAAGGGGTCCTACGCCTGCAAACAATATCGAAGGTATGCATGGGACCAATCAAGAAAGGCTAAAGAAACTACTAACAACCAATTTATAACGGGAAATAGGAGAAAAGGGAAACGGGGCAGCCTCCCAAACGACAAAACAGCCTTTGTTTGACTCAGTTTTCATTCCATTTGTGCTCTGGTGAGATCCAGAAAGCATCACTTTCCTAGAAAGTCACGGGGAAGCTCACAGGAGGCCCTGCGCGCGGTTCCCTGTTGTATTGGTACTCGTAGGGTCCAAAATATGTCACCGGGAAGCATCCTATGTTAACACTTTGTTTTCATGATGAGGCCTCGTGTTTCTCTTATATATATATATATATATATATATATATATATATATATATATATATATATATATATTGTGATTAAGATTATTGCCTATAAATACTTTCAAAAAATAAAATAAAAATAGTCATGTCTTCCCTGTCGTGGAAATCTGCAATATCTTCATGGTGGGGACTCGTTGAATGGCTATGAATGCTTATTCCCTCCCCCCCTCTCATATATGTGTGTGATCTACTATATTTTATCTTATTTTCGGACCTATAGTTTTCTGATAAATTTTATCTTGAAAAGAAATATATCTTGAAAAGACAGGTGATACGTAAAACTTACAGGTTATCTAAAATCTCGACTCCTAGTTGAGATGGGATATTGATATTATGAACATGTAATCCGAGAAAAGTAGTACTTATACTGATAGTAATAAAGTGAATTATATTGAAGAAAAAACCATATGACAGGCTATATGAATGAATAATTACTCCTTAGTCCCAACATGGAGGGACCTAGGGTAAAAGTAGGATTTACAATGCGGGGAAGGTAGAGGGTTGCGGTCCTATAATATTATCTTGGGGTGTACACATCGATTTGTTCACAGATATCAGCTGGTATATCATCAAACGCCTAAAGAGACTTACTAAGCCGTTGGAACAATCCAGTGGTGCTCAAAGCTTCACGCACAGAGATCAAGAACTTCGTTTTGTATATATATCCAACATATATATATGGGAACGCAGAGCTAGGATGAGGAATAGAGTGGTCTCCATTGAAGAATTGATGGCATATATGCATGCTAGCTGCTGCTGTCCTTTATCATGTAACTGTGAGTAGGCGCTTGACTCTTATGGGCAAGCCCTTGGGAAAGTCGACAAAAGGAAAGGCAAAGGCTTGATCGGTATCAACCAGTTCCCAGTGGAAGTTGAGGACCAGATGGTGGATGAACACGGCCATTTCTAGTTTTGCCAATTCCGATCCTGCACAAAGTCGCGGTCCTCCCCCAAATGGCATGAAGTAATTACTACTCGTCGTCCCACTCGAACTTGTAGAAGCACCACGAGCATTGTTATGCTGTTGTCATCATCGCCATTGATAACATAAATAAACAAAAAAACAAGGTAGCTATAATCAATATACAAGCATGAGAAATAATTTTGTCATAAATACCAAAAAATAAATAAAATAAAGAGCAAATATTCTCGTCTTCTTAAAGACCAGCACCGTTGCAATTTAAGCGCTAATTCATATACGTACTAATTACATTTAAGTGTTAAATCATATCTTAATTACATGACAATTCTAATTAATTAATAATTTCCAAGATTGATGTTACTGACACATCCTAACAGTTAAGATTCGGAATTTTTATGCCGACACACCCTAACAGTTAAGATTCGGAATTTTTATGCCAATTTTTTGACAAGTGGATAGAGATTTGAGGACTAATTAATAACGTTTTTACTCAAACTAGATATTTAATCTGTGACAGATACCGACCCTAAAAAACAAGTAGGATTTGACTGCCTCTAACTCCTTATCTGACGAATCAAAGGAGTCCAGATTTACAGAGAAGATAATCAAGCTGGGAAAGATTTGATTACACGTCTCTCCCATTCTAGGATTAGAAACAGTGTTATTAAACCAACTTGGTGAGGAAGTTAATCAGATTAAATCTAATAATCTGAGAAATCAACTCCTTATTTATTTAATCTAATTATAACTTGATTTAATTTAAAAAAATACATTAAAATATAAATAAAATTAATTTAAATTAACCCAATCAATCCAAGTTAACTTACTCAATTGTAAATAAAACCAGGTTTAATAACTTATTCACAGTCGAGACGACGGAAGTAGCTTTCGAGAAATCAAAACACATTGAATGGTAAAATGGACATATACGTAGCAAAAGGACAAAACAGTAAAAGACAACGTCGATGGCTCGATGTCAAAAACTAGTCACGGACAATTGTCAAAATATGTTCACAAATTCACTTCTATGTCGTTATAATGTTCAGTGCCCAATTTAACCTTCTCTCGATTGAGCAATTATTCAGTAGAGTTCTGGGAAATACTACCTCCTCGAATTAAAATAACATATTTTTAATTATTTTATAAAATATTTTTTTATTTAAAAATATATCAAAATAATATTTTATTATTATTTTAATTTTTTTATATAAGTATATTAAAATAATTAAAAAACATAAAAAAATTATTTTGAAAATTTTGTTTTTTTAAAAGTAACAAAACAATGATTCAACTACTCCATCAAATTATCTCTAAATATTATTTAGTAACATGGTGTAAAGTGTTTTTTAATTAAAAATAATTTTTTTTAAATTTATTTTATTTTTTATAGTAGCAAATTAAAATAATTAAAAAAAAATAACTTTGATATTATGAAGAAGAAAAAAACAATTATAAAAGCATTTTTAAAACAGAAGCAACTTTCGACTAAAGAACAATCACTCCCTGAAAGCAACGAGAATTTAAAAAATAAAAAATAAAAAAGCATGCAAAGGCAATCAGTGATGCACGTGCACATGAGAGGCCCACATCCACATGCGGCTTTAAGACCCATTGTCCTAACAAGCAAAACATCTTGTTTAATGATGGTGACAGTTCATCAGTAGGGTGGTCTCGTGGGGGTTTGACTACGCTCCTTCCTTCTTTTGCTTTCAACGGTTTTGTTGGAATGTTTTCATTGGTTCGCATCATCATTCAGTGCCTTATCTACCTATACAATCTTATCTCCATTTCCCTATTTATTTTATTTTATTTTATTGTTATGGGTTTGGTCCATATTTATTTTCAGTGGCTCCCTAAATTTATTTTCAGTGTTTAAAAATAAAAAATATATTCAGCATGACATAATTTTTTTTTTATAATACACTTAACATAGTTTTTTTCCTCTCAAAAACCTCGAGCCCTTTGAAAAAAAAAATATCTGCGATAAAAATTATATGTGCACACATATCATAGTTCATTTTTTATTTATCGATAGTGGGTCTTTTTTTAAATAACTCCTCAGTAAAATAATAATAATTTCCCCTCAATAATTTCAAGAGGATTGCGGTTTTTAACTTTGACCTACTTTATCTTAACCGATCTTATTGATCTAAAATTTAAACAATTAGTTTCTTAAAAAATCTGTAGTTAATTAACATTTTCTATAGCTTTTGTAGCTATTTTTTTAAACTAATTTAAATTAAAGAAAAAACTATTCAAGATCATGTTAAAGAAGCCAGGAACAAACAATTATGACAGGAAATGTTGCTAGTGGACCCTTGTAGAAGAAGACCATATTGAAAAATCTACGGAACCTTATAATTACAGTGACAGAATTATACGGCGTGATTATAATAATGTCTTAGAAAATAAAAAAGCATGTCTGTCATGGCTTCAAAGCTGTACTACTGACCTGCCATCTCCATGGATTGAAGTGCTGAGGTTGGTCGAAAAGAGTTGAATCTAAATGGACGGCTGAGATCACTGGTAGCACTTTCCATCCACATGGAATGTCGTACCCTTTAAAAGAAAAAAACAGTATTATTATTTACTACTTAAGTAATTAGATAGAGTTGATTAAACTAATTAATATAGTGATATGCCTAAGGTGAGAGGAATCTAATACAACTAGGTTTATCTTACCTTTGTACCGAACATCTTTTAGAGCTTTTCTGTGAAGAAACCTGACTACGTTTCCAAGCCTCAGTGTCTCGCTTATAACCTTCACAAGGTTGTAAAAAAGCATGTATGTTGAATTTATTCGTGTTAAAATAAAGAAAAATTCGAAATATTTCTGATACTAAAAGAGAAGTTAATTAAAAGGAGCTTACGCAGTGGGTCAATTCCATTTTTTTGTAATCATCCCAGTTCAATTCCGTCTCTCCTGACCGTTTCTTGGCTCTGGATATTTGAATATGTTCTTCCTATATATATTCAATGAGAATAAATATATAAATCCAAAGCATCTACTGTGTATAATAAATGCTGCGAGGTACTGATAGAGTAGGAAGTACAGATTATACTGTGAGGTACTTTTTAGTTTCTTACTTTTAACTGTTGAATAGCACCAGGACAAGCTTGCAAGAAGTAGATGGCTAGAGCTATGGACACAGAAGAAGTTTCATGGCCAGCAAAGAGCAAGCTTAAGATTAAGTCAAGGATTTGCTCCGTAGAAAGATTTGAATGCTTCAAGACCCATCCAAGAAGATCATCGTCTTCCAAGTTTTCTACTCCACCCTTCGTTTCAGCAATTCTCTCCTCCATCTTTCGCTCTATAAATTTCAAGATGATTGATCGAGACTGCATGTTATAAACAGGACACCCAAAGATGAGATGAAGATACGATAATATCATGACCTTTTTCTTGAATCGTTACCTTTTATGGTTAATTAAAGTAAGATTACCTTCAAGGCTTTTCTATATGGGGTTCCAGGCAAATTTAGAGGAGCTGAAACCACTCCTTTCATGAAAGTAACATACTCTTTTTTCAGCTGTTCAGTCTCTGGCTTTCCAGGATCCAAGCTCATGATATGTTTTGCCATCAAATTGAAGGTAAACTGCAATTTCCTTCATATGCTAAGTATTCCTCTCGAATATAGAATTCAGTATTAAAATTCATTTTCTTGGCATTGCAAGTTTGAAGAATTACCTTCTTCGCTTCATCTTGAGCTGAAAATGTACAATTCTCCTTCCAAGAGCTAAGAACAAGCAGGGTTTGCTTCTCCACTTCTTTCAATAGATGAGTTCTTAACCTGGCATGGCTCAAAAAGTTGAGAGATATAATCCTCATGTCTCTATGCATGTCTCCAACAAGAACCAACATGGACCATTTTCCAAGAATTCCACCAATACTTTTTGGATAGCTGCTTTCAAATAATCTTCCCTCATTCTGTAGTATAAATCTGTTAAGTCCAGCATCTGCGGATACTATTGTTGGCTCCCCAAACAAATTGGACTTGTAAATCTTTCCATACCTGCATATTATAATCAAGTTTTAAGTGGTATGATTAAACAAGATTTCATTTCTTGGTTCTGGCTGTCAATCTTGTTTTCTCGGCAGTCTTAGTCTTACCTTGATATGTGCTGTTCCATGAATTCTCCTATTGAAGTAGCAGAGTAAGGCTTCAGGTAGCCAATGGTTTCTCCAAGAAATGGCCACCCCATGTTGCCTGGTGGGAGATTAAATCTTACTTGCTTTCTTTGCACGAGAATGAAGAGCAAGAGTAGTGATAAAATCGATGGAAGGAGAAAGACAACAAGCTCTGAGTGAGACATGGAGCTTGACTGACTCTATGTCTCTCTCTCTCTCTCTCTCTCTCTCCCCCCCTCCTTCCCTTCTCTCCCTGTTGAATTTGCTTAGCTGTTCTAAGCAAAGTGAAATCAGATAGTATATACTTTTGAGGACTTCACCAATATTGTAAGGGCCGTGGAGTTTTAGTGTTCTAGAAATCGTTTTGATGGAGCTGCTTGTAATGAAAACATGGAAGCCAAGCCTCCTTTTATAATGTTATTTTATGCCAAAAAGGAAAAAAGAAAAATGGTCATGATGTTGTATTTCCATGCATTTTATCGTAGTTTTATTTTGCTACACTAGTTTCCTTGTCATTCGCGTTATCCAATTATATAATTAATATTTTGTATCAATTTGTACTTATTTTCCGACCTTTTCAGGCCTATAAAATTAATTTTAATTTCATTAAAATATTTCACAGTATTTTATAACCATGGTTAGAAATTAAAAAGATGCTTTTCATATCACGATGATACGAAAAAAAAACATATTAATTTTAAAAAATGTAACTTAATTGATTAGATCCTGAGTTTGCTCTCCGTAAATTACCAGTTCAAGTGCTATAAACTTTAAGATTACTGGAAGTTTACATTGTTTTTAACTTTATGATCTCGAAACATTAATTGCAACGCATGTAAAGTGACCCGAACAACCACAGTTAAAACAAATAAAACATATCATATCTCTTTCCTTCACAAACAAATTAAATAGAAGAAAACAGGAAAGAAAAAAGCTTTATTTTTTTTATTGTAATGCATGGTATCATTTATTTTAATTTAAAATATTAAAAAGTATTTTGTTGTTTTCGTTTTAGAATAAAGTTAGTTTAAGAAACAAAATAAAAATTGAACAACCAGAAAAGGTTAGAGCTGGATGGGATATAAACCCACACTAAGCTAGAAGAAGTTTGTTTTCTTTTCCCCAGCAGAGTATTCCTTGTAATTTTCTTTCGAACAACGTAATCTCTGTACTGCAATATCAACGTTATCCCGTTTGAACATTATTTTGTTTTTTTTTTAAAAAAAAAACACTACTGAGTACTGACTTGTTTTACTTTGACTCGTAGATGCTCTCGTGTATAATGTTGTCCCTTGTTATTATTTTGTGCTTGTTTTACCCAAAATTATTATATTCTCCACAGCCAGTCCTGATCGTGGGTTAAAGAAATTTAACTCAGTTTTTTACCGAGTTGAGTTGTGAAGTTTCATCAAATCAATTTTTACATTAATTAGATCTAAGATTAATTTATCAAATCGATGAAATTTAATAACATTAGTTTATCTGCAAGGCATTATATATATATATATATAAAAAAACAAGTGTCATTAATTTTAGATTAAAAAAAAAAAAGGCTGGAAAAGCACGCATATCTGAGTAGATGAATTTATTTAATAATTTTACCGGATTTCAACTTGATTTCATTAATTTTTAAGTTTTATGAGCGATTTAGCATGTTGAGTCTATATTGATTTATAAAATTATATAATTTTACGAGTTAAATCGGGATTTTATAATTTTATAAGAGAGAATGACATTTTTATTTACTTATGTTAAGGTTATGTTTTTTAAATTCTTATTTCTTAATTGATAAACGAAGCATTTTGAAAGGTATCATGTAAAAAGTTTAAATTGTTTGATGAAATTAAAAAAATATTATTTTATTAACTTTATAGCATAGTAAAGGCATTTTCCTTCGCCCAAAACAGGCTTGAAATTGCTTTCATTCTTTAAAGAAATAGTAAGCAACTGAAAAAAAAAGGAAAAGAACCAGGCCTCAATTTGAGTTTTGTACCTTGAGGTCGCTGCTGGGAAGAACACATCAAATCTTGCAAAATCACAACATTTACATACTTATAATGTAGTTTTTCTTTATTTTTTTTTTGCGATTTGATGTGTTC
>Ga0325411_1010046_pt1 | contig 10022 bp, 4 predicted proteins | sample PopdelMetagenome_13_FD_206181 | JGI IMG/M metagenome (GOLD analysis project Ga0325411, IMG submission 206181) | Populus deltoides microbial communities from Bellville, Georgia, United States - Xylem-PdIQD-R4 | ecosystem: Host-associated > Plants > Phyllosphere > Stem > Wood/Secondary xylem...
TATTTCAGTAACGATTACTGCTAATTAAAAGTCTTTTTCAGAATTAAACTTTTGATAATTTAAGTTAAGAATGTGTAAGCACCACAAATTTAGTAAAAGCTTTCTATTAATTACAAGTATTTTCAAGATTAAACTCTCGATAATTTAGGTTAAGAATTTGTCTACATAAAAAAAATCAGTAAAACTTGAAGTACCTAAAACACCTATAGTATGGTGAAATTTGTTTCGGTGCAAGAAAGTTGTGGCTTGATGATGATGATGATGATATATATATATATATATATATATATATATATATATATAACTCAGACTAAAAAAGATAATAATTAGAAGTGTTTTCAACTCTACATAATTTACATTAAGGAATTTTCTACACCATATATTTAGTAAGGCTTACTATTAATTACAAGTGTTTTGAAATTGAACTCTTAATAATTAATTAACGTTAAAATATTTATACGTCATAATTCACTATTTTTTAATGAATTGGAATATGTAGATTTTATTAACGAGGATAAATTAAGGATGCAAAAAAAAAAAAAACAACGTAAGAAAAATCAAACATTAAATTAAAAGCCAAACATCGTTACCATAAGAAAATGTTAAGTCCCTTAATCTTCATTTAATTAGTATATATTCTGCCAAGAAATTCTTGTTACATAATTATAACAAGGATTATCAATTATTAATAAGTCAAGGATAATTCCTAAATACATCCTAATTATTCTATATTTTTTTTGTGTCTGGAAATTCCAAATCTTAACAACTTAACCTTCGAGGTCATGGAGTGTTCCATTTGAGACATCAAGCTATTAAGATGCAATATGTTTCATATATCTTTTTAAATTCTTAGTTGCTTGTTTTGCTGGGTAGTTTTGATTTTATTTAGCTCATTTCAAGTTGTTTGGGTCATAATGCAAGTTTTTAGCTTATTTGGAGGGTCTGTATGTACTTGGTTCTTGATTGGAAAAGGGCTTAATTATAGCGTTGAGTTTAATGAATTTCTAAACTAAGTTGCGTAATTTATGATATGAAGCACACACTTATGCTAAGAGAAAAGTCGAGTAAAATGACTTTGAGGTTTAGAAAAATTATAGACCTCCCTACATCATTAAGAGAAATTAAGAGAGATACTTTGAGTTTTATACATCAAAAGATTTTCAAAGGCGCTCATGGAGTTAGTTCTAGAAAAGAAATAAGGAAACTCACGGTTCCATTAGCAAGCATACCAACGAGTCACTTTCTTTTACAAACTATGCAAAGCGCCTGGTAAGAGAGGTTATTTTAATTTCATGTATTTTTCTGAAAATGGTATCTATAATTTGTGTTTAACTAATAACCGACATATTTATTTTGCAGGCTACATATCTTGAGTGCGAGCCTATTCTAATGAAGTTGTATATGGAAACACATATATACAGAGGGAGGATTGATGGAAAAGGGTGCAATAGTTTATTGATAGTTGAGTTGAGGTCTTTATTGTAAGTAGACTTTGAAATATTTTTTTATATTATTTGGACTCATGTTTTTTCATCCATATCTCTAACTTATTTTTATATGGTGTAGGAACAATATAACATCACCATGTGTACAAAGAATGGAGAGGACCCTTCAACTCATTCAGAACATAATTCAGATTTATGGTTGGAAGTTGAAGCAACCGGTGGACCCGATAAGAATCAAGATTACAATATCTCTATGACTACAACCTGAGATATAAGATCGGGTTGTAGTATCTTGACTGTAAGCACCCTGTAATCCAACTCGAGTTAACCATCACCAACCATTGAGAAGTTAGCTGAACAACGAGTTAGTATTCTAAGGGCTGAAATGGAGATAAAATATGAAACAAAAAAAAAAGAAACTAGAGGAGATCACAAAGAAGTATGAAGCATACTTTTCCGGTCATTATCCTCCCCCTACGGACCTACAGCTATAGCTTTTAATTCATTTATATATACATTTGTTATTGATTTTATTATAAAAAAAAACCTTTTCTTCAATTTAATTGATTTTTATAAACATTTGTAATTTTTTTTACATTATATAAAATTTGTTCTTCAATTTAAATTAGTTGTTTGATGTAGTTTAATGCATTTGTAAAATTATTTTATAGCATTTTAAAAAAATTAAAGGACTGATGAAAATTTCATCGGCAAATGATCAACCATTTTATCAGAGAATTACAGAGTTATTAAATATTGTTTCGATCCACCCCAACAGAATCACTGACATAATATGTTATTTTTGCTCTATTGGCGAAACCATTAGGGAGACGAAAATATTACCGATAGAAGTATTCATCGGAATTCCATCAGTAAAAATCACCGTAAAATTACTGACAAATATAACATCAGCGACGAGAGACTTTCTAATAATACGTTTCCATCAATAAATCATTTAGTAATTTTTATACCAACAATATTATTTTATTTACATCGACAAAATATTTCATCAGTGTTTTGAGATTTTCTGAATGTGAAGGCATTGTAAGTCCCTATCTTCTTTTTATTATTATTAATGTATTGATATCATTCAAAAAAAAAAAACTACCATTAAACAATATTGACATCCATGTGAAAGTGCGACTTATAATCTAAATATATTCATGATAGCGATGGAATGAAATCTGCTTAGGACTATTCTTGTAGAATTAGTGATTGATATTGACTGAAAACATTAATTAATATATATACATGATAATGTTGATTTTTTATACATTAACAACGTGTTATAAATAATATATTAAGTCCTATAATTTAATGATTTTGTAATTTTAAGGATTATAATAAAACGGAATGATTGTAACGGTAATGAGTCAATTATACCTTACAAGCCATTACAGTTGAAAAAACGCATCGCAAATAGTAATAGACATTACATAAAAGAAAAACTATATATATAATAATAATAATTATTATTATTATTATTATTATTATTATTATTATTATTATGAGTGAATTTTAGTTTTTGGAAAATACAAGGACCATGCAAGATTTCAAACGAGAATCAATATCTAAATAAATAAAACTAGGGACCTAAAATAAAAACTTTAAACTACAGGGACTAAAGAGAAATTTGTCGAAAACAAACTTACGTTGCTAAAAACGTTTTCCAATTAAACAAGAGACATAACACGACATATAAATGCATCGGTCCAAAATATTCGTTTTCAACTGGCTTCATTATTTCAACTGCGTGAGACTCAATACTCCAGAATTGCAGGTGGGATTAGTTCGACTTGATGGAAACCCTAAATTAAAGCTGAATTAAGCCTAAATTAAACCTCAAATGAAGTTCGTGTTTACATGGAAGCATGTGAGGGGGTGACCCCACCATGGGAACATGTGTGGGTGCTGATAAGACACCGTTTTTCCCGGGACGGAGGTCGCTTTGTTGGCCTGGCCTTGCCTGTATTGTTGGCCATTTCTGCCTGTATTTTAATACCTGGCTAAATTAGCGAAGATTAATGTGGGCATTTGTGTTGATATGGATTGATGCAGATGTGAGTGGGTTTTTTAGAGTTATTTTATTCTATTAATAATAAGTAAGGTATAATAGTATAAAAATTTATCCAAATCTAACCTAAAATATATACATTTATATCATATAAATATATAATATTTATATTTCTGAATATGATATAAAATGTATAAATATCTTATATACACACACATGTGCATATCGTTTTAATATATATACACCTCAAATAAATATATTATGATTTTATTTTATATTGAATAATAGATAATTATATCATAATAAATACTTATATAAATACTAAAAACTTGATTAATATGGTATGAATACATCTAAATTTCTTGATCATTAAATAATTTTTTATTTGAGTATAAATATCGTAAAAGCTTTATCAGATGCTATTCATTATCAACAACTCTAATTAAAAATACTAATAAGGATGTAATATATAGCTGGCAATCACTTTGCTAACCTAACCCCCATCTTTTCATCAGCAAAACCTTCTATTATTTGATTTGATTTGATTTAACACTATAATAATAATGTTTTCCATCTTTATTTTCGATCAACATTTATAGGGTGCATGGTTTCTTCGTGCTGCCTGGTAGAGAAATGGTGGCAATGGCCTCCGATCCTCCATGTTTACATGATGAAGGGCATGTTACAAATAGATCCTATGGTTTTAATTATTTCACTGCGATTAAAATCAAGAAATTGTACGAATGCAGGTAAGAACAAAAAGTTTTTACATGTGCTAATTTAGATGGTAGAGTAATAATTAAATCACCTGCTGTCAAAGAATCATCTCAATCCAATAACTTAAATTATTATGTAAGATCACAGGATATGATTTATATTATTCTCTAACACACCCCCTCAAGTGAAAGCCCTTTAGGCTTGAAACTTGCACAGGCCTATATTATCTTTGTGCTTAATTTTTATCAAATAAATGGAGATGGTGAGATTCGAACTCGAGACCACTTGGTCATCAAGACTCTGATACCATGTCAAAAAATCATCTCAACCCAATAACTTAAGCTGTTAGGTGAGGTTTCAGGATATGATTTATATTATTCTCTAACACCTGCCCACCATTTTCAGAAAAATAATCATCTAATTTTCATAAGATTATTATTTGTAAATCTATAATTAAATTTTGATTTTTTGTAGATGTAGTCACCACTTTTTGACACGTGTTTTTAATTAAAATTCATGTCGGCAGGGATAACCATAATAATTAAGTAATCCTATTAGATGAATAACCATCAATCCATTAATCTAACGGAATCAATAATTAGTAGTCAATTACACAAGAGGATTTCATTAATATTAGATCAATTAGATGAATGACCATCACGCCATTAATTGCTCTCATAATATTTTTGAGGCTTGATGGGCCGAACTATTTTTGAACTTCAAATCATTTAAGAACTTCGGCCTGTTTGAAAATGGGTCTTTCTGTTAGATTGTGTAGGTTTCGTCCGTTAATTAATTAATTAACATTTTAAAAAGCACCAATTATCCCTCTTTTATTAAAATTTGGTTAAATAATAAGTCACATCGAACCCTTCACTTCTTCTTCTTTTTTTTTTCCTACTTTAAACCTCCCATCTATTTTTCCTGTTAGATTAATTCTGAGACATTAGTTGACAAAATCAAGGACTTGGTAAGTGCCTTGTGTATGACTTAAAAAATAAAAATAAATTTTTTTAACAATAAAATATATTATATAAAAAAATCCAAACATGAAAGTTGAAAATTATTTTTCAATTTTTATGGATTTTTTTTTTATTTTTTCATGGATAGTTTTTTGGAATTACAGGTATTTATTAATAACTTCTTAAACAGATTTTTTAAATCTTTTTCTACTAAAAAGTTAAATTCATCTAAGGATTAAGAAAATCAATAAATCAAATATTCTAAATTAATTTATGCATAATTCACTTGACTTTCACTTATAAAATTGGACGGGAGGTTTAAATTAAGTAACCAAAAATTGAAAGTAAACGATTCAATGTGACCAAATTGTTTTAAGAGGCTTGATCAATTTGACGAAATTCTAGTAGTAAAGAGACATTTGGAGATTTTTAAACAATCTTATGGTATGTTGAAAATCTCATATTATAATTATTCATGTATAAAATGTATTTTAAATGTTGAAAAGTTTGATTTAGCCTTTACATGTAAATTATATTGCTCTCAATTTTTATAAAATATAATAAGAAACTAATAATTTTTAGTGTTGCAATTTCAGATATTCATGAAATATTTTTAAATATTTTCATTTAATTTAAAATATTAATTATTCTCTACTTTTGTTTAATAGATTATTTTTTTAAAAAATATTTTTGAATAATTACTGAATTATTCAAAAATATTTAATACCATATAGCAACCCAAAAAAAATAATTTATATTTTAAAAATTTATTTTCTTTTGTTTATTATTGCAAATTACATAAAATAAAGTGATGTAAAAATATATATTTTTTATCCAAAAATAAAATATATTCTTCCACTAAACTGATTGTATCTTCCGGAACAAATTTTCTTTTCAGATAATTTTAAAAACACATCATCACATACATTCAACTAAATATATTTTAAAAAATTGTGATAAAAATATGAATGGCTACGAGTAAGCTAAAGGGATGTGACGTGTAGCATGTGTTTATATATGGCGACAGTTGCATGGAAATGCATGTTCTCTTTTGTCAGTATATCACTGGCTCTTTTCTCTCTACTCACAACACATGCCCGACACGATTGGAAAGGAGGTTTGTCTATTTGATTGAATCCACTAGTTTGTCTTTCCCCTTCCCAATTTCTAGCTGCTTCCTCTCATGCCAGCCCGCCAGCCAGCCAGCCAGCCAGCCAGCCAGCCAGCTCCTTTAATTTTCTTCTTAATTAATCAGTTTTATAAAATTATTATAACATTTGCTGCTTCATCAACCAACCCATGAGCACAAGTCAATGGAAGATGCACGTGTCTATTAATTCACCAAGATTGATTAACTGTCTTAGGGTGTTTTGTTCCTCTTTATCACTTAAAAAATTGAGTTTAAATAGTTACTAACCCTCTGCCTATGGTTCATTATTCGAGGTGACTTGAAACTGCATTACAATTATTATAATTATATATATAAAAAAATACCCTAAAGCTTATGGCAAAAAACACTATGACAATGTGAATTGTAATAGTATTTTATAATATTTTCTCTTTCTTTAAAAAAGACTGATTTTTTTATTTTATTTTGGTCACTCAATTTTTTTTAATTTTTTTTTGATATTGTGTTTATATAGAATTGGTCTTGCTGGTTTGTTTTGGCTAGCTAAGAAAGGGAATTGTATGGCGTCGAGGGAAGATTTTGTTGGTTGGTTGATGCTTGGTTTGTTAAGGTTAAATAATTTTTTATTAAATTAAAACAATTAAAGTTTTAAGGGACTAAATTTAAAACAATTCGAAGATTGGACAAATGTTAAGACCCTTTTTCTTGCTGGCACCAGGGACAAAATTGAACGGGTAATAAAAAATGTTCATCTCAATTGTTTTTTTTATTAGACAACTTTTTTATTTTTTATTTGATCCGTTTATATTGAATTTATTTGAGATTAAACTCAGCAGTTTGTATCGGTTGCCTATATATGGGGTATCAGGATGTCAAGGAAAAATTCTGGCATGCAGTTAATGCTTGATTTCATAAAATAAAATTCAATTGTATTAATATAAAACAATTAAGGCTTAAAGGTACAACTTTTGAAAATGAAACAAGAGCAAGGATAAAATAGAATGAGTAAAGAAAGAATGGATAGTGTGTGAATTGTGCATGTCATCAAGTAAGGAGAGTCATAGCGCTTTTGTGGCGCGTCTAACCTCCTCTGGCCACCAAATTTGCTTTATTTGCGGTCTCTCTTGAATCATCTCGACAAGGTCTACCATTTGGGGTGGCGCGCAGCATTGATGGGGTTTGGTGTGTTCTCAACAACTTTTTTTTCTCCTCCTCTCTTTTACTTGGTTTTCGTGTATTGCTTTGTTAATTTTTTTCTATATCAGTTTTGGTTTTTATTTTTTTAATTATTATTTTTTTTTATCTGATTTAAAAATTTTAATTGTTTGTTCAATTTAATCCTTCATAATTACTATTTTTATTTTATAGGTTATCTTGGTCTCACGACTTAGATCACATGTTTGGAAAATTTACCCGAATTAACTTAGATAATTTTTTTAGTGCACTTTTTTTTAAATTAATTTTTTTTTGTTTCACTTTCAACAATTTGTTAGTTGGGAATTGTTTTTTTTATTTTCTTTATGTGTGGTTATCCCGATCTCATAACCTGAATCACTAGTTTTGTAGGTTAGCACGAGTCAACTCAGGTCTTTTAGGTTGGTTTTTTTATAAAAAATTTAATTTTAAACATCGGTTAATTGAAAATTGAGCTTTGAAATGTTTTTAAATTTATTTTTTATATGATCATCCTATTTTTATGACTTGGGTTACGAGTCTAACAAGTTTACTTAAGTTAACTCAAGTTATCATTTTTTTGTCCTTCTTTATAAAATTAAATATTTTTTTCTCATTTTCTTCATTTGAAATTATGTTGATTGGTAATTGAGTTAGTTGAGGATTAGGCTTTGTTTTTCTTTTTATATGGGTATCCCGGTCTCATGACCATGTTGCGAGTTTGGAAAATTAACTTAAGTTGATTTTGATGGTTTCTTTTTTGGGTCTATTTTTTTTTCTCTCTTTGATTTTTTCTTTTATTCCCACCATGATTTAATCCTTCAACATTGATTTTATTTTAATTTTTTTAATTTCATCGTTCGACATTTTGTTAATTTTGAATTATGATTCTTAATTTGTTTTGGTTTTCTTTGAATAGGGTTATCGCGGTCTCAAATAAATATTTTAATATTTGGTTGGTCCTTAATTTTACAAGCATCTATTTTTGTTATCATATAATTAAATAAAAAATAGTTTCACCAAATAAAATAAGATTTTGTAAGTTAACCCTGGCTAGCTCAAATGATTTGTTTTTATCATTTTAAGCTGATTTTTTTTGTTAATAATTGGATTGGTTAAGAGTTAGACTTCAAAATCATTTTCATTTTGCTTGCTATGTGGTTATTTGTTTTCATGACCCGGGTCGCAAGTCTTATATGTTTACCTGAGTTAACTTAAGCCATCCTTTTTTGGAATTTTTTAAAAATAATTAATTTTTTTATTTTTTATCTTTAATATTATGTTGATTGAGAATTGAACTATATAATTTAGTTCGATTTGATTTCTAAATGTTATCAGGATCTTATAGAAAACAATTCAATTTCGTTCAATATGCAGCAGGTTTTGCGTTAATGTTTTTTTTAAAAAAAAAGCTTATAGAAAACACATCTAGGATGTCGTTATATTTTTATTCGTATATTTAAAAAAATGATCTGGCCGAAGCATAGCTAAATCCTTAGAATTGATCATGTAGCCTTTATATTTTAATTTATCATTATATTTTCAATTAAGATAGTTTTATTTTTTAGTATACATTAAGTTTTTAATATATTTTTCTATAAAAGTCTTAAGCTAAATCAATAGAATTGATCACGTAATCTGCACATAAAAGCATTGGAGGTGCAATGCTTAAATATGTTCACGATCTCCCCTGCTGATGCTTAAATATGTTTGCAGATCAATTACTAAAATAAGTAAAATATATAATTAGATACTCGAATAAAATAAAAAATAAAAAATATCAAAAATAACCTGTGTATTATTAAAATTTGAAAAAAAAATTATCGGTTTGATATAATAATATAAAAAAATTAAAAAAATATATTATTTTTATACCTTTTTAAGCAATAAATATAATTTCCAGGTACGCAACCTCCTTTTACATTCAAACACATCATTCTGGATGCTTTTTCATCTGAAACCAATGGCACTACTCCTTTGTGCACATTAACTTTCTATACATTTAAATTATTTGATTCCGATATAGATGTTGTAGAGATTCCTCTAGATATTTATAAATGTAAAAATCATCATTTTATTTGCATTTGCTGGATGGATGGGTGTGTTCTTAATTATGAATAATTGCTTTTAATCTTGCCTGTATAATTAGCCAAAATACTGGCTGTAAAGGCTTGTGTATCTTTTCCCCTACAACTAGATTACAGAGATCCCAAGTAGTCATGATGATGGCCTAACATGGGGGACCTCGCTGTCGCTACCTTATCCTACAAAAAGTCCTTAAAATGAAGCTGCAAAACCTTTCTGCTTTATCTTCATTAATTTGTGATTGTGAGTTGTCAAGCATGTGACCGGAGGGAGGGGAGGGGAGGGGAGGGGAGGGGAGGGGATGGAGGAGGAGGGGTTAGGAAAAATTTTACCCTCCGTTGTTTAGACAAGGAAGAAGGGGAATGAAGGAGAAATATATTTTTCTTTGTTTGGTAATAAATATTAAATATCATTAGCGGGAGGAATATCTACGAAGAAGATTGAAAGAGGTTATTTGTTAAACAAAATCAAAAGAAAAAACACTAAATTAAAAATTT
>Ga0325411_1010047_pt1 | contig 10021 bp, 6 predicted proteins | sample PopdelMetagenome_13_FD_206181 | JGI IMG/M metagenome (GOLD analysis project Ga0325411, IMG submission 206181) | Populus deltoides microbial communities from Bellville, Georgia, United States - Xylem-PdIQD-R4 | ecosystem: Host-associated > Plants > Phyllosphere > Stem > Wood/Secondary xylem...
AACAAGGATTAATATTGCATACCATTCTGACATAGGGATTGTCACCTAAGCAAGACTCGCAAATGATAGGAAAGTCAGACCGTTCCCATCCGTCAGCCTCCGGGTCTTTTAACAACCTGTGCGCCATTCCCTTTTTTCTTCTAGGTCAAACACACACTTCACTGCCCTAGTCTCTGCGATGTATAACAGAAATTGTTGTTATACTTCTGGTCACACAAATCAAAATATTGTAAATTCAATTCTCAAAAAATATATATATAAAAACAAAACAAAACACAGGTAATTAATTCAGGCTTAACCTAATGACATAATCTCAAAAGCAATTACAAAAACCATTTTGAAGCATTAAAAACAACGTAGCTAGAAAAGGAGAAGAAATCTTACCCTAAAAAGCCGGAATCTGGCGTGTTCAGATTTTCTTGTGATGAATAAACCAACAGTTATTTATCTTCTTCGCGAATCCGACAATCAATTGGATTTTAGAATCTAGGGCAGGGTGTTCTTTAAATTGTTAAAGAGGAAGAGTGGATTAACTCCAGGCTTTTATATATATATGGTGTCGGCCCAGACTGACCGTGTTTAGGCTTGCCTTTGTTGACTGGTTTGACAAGTAAGTCCATGGGCTTTCGTACTATGGGTTTTTCAAGGTGTTTAAAGGTAAATACGCGTAGGCCCAAAAGAAAAGGAATGAAAATAAATTATATAGTTTAGTCTATACTAGTTACATGCCCCGCATGATGCCGCGGGTCAATTATTTTTTGTATTTTAAAAAAAGTCAAGATCTAAAAGTGTTAGGTTTTTTTGCAAAGTTATACCCAATAGTCTTAGGTTTGATTGCAACGCTTGACCCAAAAGTAATATTTATAATATTAATAATAATATTAAACTTGGGTTAACCCTTAGCATAAAAGTGTCTTGACTGCAATACCAGACCCTATAGTATTGGACGTGTGTCTAACTGTAAGGTCGTGTCATAAAAGTGTAATAATTAAATATATTAGTTAAAAAGAAAAAAAACAAAGAAAAAAAACCAACAGGAAGAAAAAAAACTAATGAAGAAAAGGAAAAAAAATATAACTTAACTGTGTTAACCCTTCAAATCAGGTTAACCAGTCATACCTTGAATTCGCATCGTGAATGTTTGATAATTAAAAAGAAAAAAACAAATTAATGTGTTAACCCATAATTAACTAGGCTAACTTGTCAAACCAGGTTAGCCTGTCAAATCTGAAATCCGTGTCATGAAAGTTTGATAATTAAATAGAAAAAAATTTAACATTAACAATTTAAATTAAAAAAAATTAATTAAAAAAAAAACAAAAGGCATAAGCCTTTTCATTATGGACTGCACTGTGCAGTCCACAGTCAAAGGCATAAAAATAACAAAAAAACAAAAATAAAAACTAAAGGCATCAGTCAAGAACTACTTAAAAAAATTTAATATTAATAAACTAAATTAATTAAATAAAATTAATTAAAAAGAAAAAAGAAAAAAAAACCTCTAAGAACAAAAAAAAACTAAATAAAAAGAAATTAAGATTAACAAACTAAACTAAACCAAAAAAATTTTAAACAAAAAAGAAAAAAAAATTATAGGTTAACTCGTCAAAATAGGTTAACCCGCTAAACCCGGGATTTGTGTCATGAATGTCTGGTAACTAAATAAAAAAAGTGAAAATTAAAAAACTGAACCAAACAAAAAAATTAATTAAAACGAAAAAAAATCTGGGCTAACTCGTCAAACCATGTTAACCCGTTAAACCCAGGATCTGTGTCATGAAAGTCTGATAACTAAATAAAAAAAATTAACATTAACAAACTAAATTAAACAAAAATAATTTATGAAAATAAAAAAACAAAAAAAATTGACGGTCAACCCATAATTAACTGGGTTCACCCGCGAAACCAGGTTAACCCGTGAAACTCAGGATATGTGTCATGAAAGTTTGATAACTAAATAGAAAAAAAAATTAATATTAACAAACTAAACTAAATGAAAAAAATTAATTAAAAAGCAAAAAAAAATTCTTGGTTAACTTGTCAAACCAGGTTAACCCGTCAAATCCAGAAACGTGTCATGAAAATCTGATAACTAAATAAAAAAAATTTAATATTAATAAACTAAATTAAATTAAACAAAAAATTTTGTTAAAAGAAATAAGCAAAAAAATAATCTCGAAAGGCATAAAAAAAAGCTAAAAAAATTGTGACAACTTAAAAAAAAAACCTAAAGCATCAGTGTTTTACCGTGGACTGCACTGTGCAGTCCACAATAAAACACTAATCCCTTTTAGTATATGTTACAATTAATTAAAAATAAAAAAAGCAAAAAAAAAATTCAGGTTAACTCGTCAAACCCGGGAACCGTGTCATGAAAATCTGATAACTAAATAAAAAAATAAACACTAACAAAAAAAATTAAACAAAAAAAATTCATTAAAAGAAAAAACACAAAAAAAACCCATAAAGGCTAGAAAACGAAAAAAAAACAGAGAAAAAACAAAAAAAAAGACAACTCAGCGTTTCACTGTGGACTTGCATAGTGAAACACTAAGCAGTTTTAGTTTATTATCAATTAACAAACTAAACTAAACGAAAAAAATTAATTAAAAAGAAAAACAATTCGGGTTAACTCGCCAAATCAGGTTAACCCATTAAACTTGGGATCCGTATCATGAAAGTTTGATAACTAAATAAAAAAATTAACATTAACAAACTAAATTAAATAAAAAAAATTATTAAAATAAAAAAACAAAAAAAAATTGACAGCCCGTGAAATCAGGTAAACCTGTGAAACCTGAAATATGTGTCATGAAAGTCTAATAACTAAATAAAAAGAAATTTAACATTAACAAACTAAAGTAAACGAAAAAATTTAATTAAAAAGAAAAAAAAGCAAAAAAAAATTGCTGGGTTAACTCGTCAAACCATGTTAACCTGTTAAAGTCGGGATCCGTGTCATGAAAGTCTGATAACTGAATTAAAAAAATTAACATTAACAAAAAAAATTATTAAAAGAAAAAAAACAAAAAAAGCAAAAAAAAACTCTAAAAGTGTAAAAACAACCAGCTCATCTTTTACTAAATGGAAAGAAATTTAACATTAACAAACTAAAGTAAACAAAAAAAATTAATTAAAAAGAAAAAAAAGCAAAAAAAAAATTGATGGGTTAACTCGTCAAACCATGTTAACCTATTAAATCTGGGATCCGTGTCATGAAAGTCTGATAACTGAATAAAAAAATTTAACATTAACAAAAAAATTATTAAAAAAAAACTCTAAAAACATTAAAAAAAAAAAAAATTATCTTTTATTTTGAATTGCACTATGTAATTCACAGTAAAAATATGAGACATTTTAATTATAGTTTAATTTAATGAGTTTTAAAAAAATATAATTTGAATTCTAAACTTTGTCGTCAGTACGATAGTTTACATTCGCTTCCCGTACTGTCGAGAAAAGTCAATAAAAATTATTTAATTATTTATAAAATTATCATTATATTTTATTTAATAACTAAATAATCTTTACAATTTTAAAATTATAAATTACAAAATAGCCATTTAATTAAAAACCAAATTGAGCCCTTTTCTCCTTTACCCTAGCCACCCGTTTCTCTTACAGAATTGATTTGATTGATTTTAGACAATTCCAAACCTAGACCTCCAACGAAACCCAAATTAAATTGATTTTAGACGGTCACCAACAAGATACTCGGCAGGTCCCAGGAAATCTTTCAAGGTTCCACAGAGAATTGAAAAGTGTGTTACTCGGATATCATATTCTTCTGCAATATCAAAAACCCAGTGAAAACAGAAATCACTAATTATCCAAATGGATGATTTCTCGGCGACAAGCTGCTTGAAGGGGTGCTTCAAGAGATCACAGGCAAACTTAACATCAAAGATTGCAGATGAGGTCCCAGTGATTTTATCAGGAAATAAAAAATAGATTGCTTGTTGTTCTTAAAGAGAAAAGGAGATGGGAAACGGATTTCAATCAATAGCTTTTAATCAAATTCGTAATGGTTATAATATATGTGAGGGTATTTTAATTATTATTTTTTTGATACATGATGTAAACTATAATAGATAAATTCTTTTATTGCTAGTTTTGTTTTTTATTTGAAACTTGTGTTTTAGATTATTATAAGTTTTAATTTAAAAAAGCATTCTACTAATAAAAAAAATATTTTTCATAGAGATAATAGTAATGATTGTCGTTGTGATCGCTGTTGTAGTCGTGGTTAGTGGTCGTGGGAGGAGGAGTTGTTTTGCCATAAAATCTTCTCCCTTCTTAATATAAATTATTAAATTTACTGTGAATACTTATATTAATTATCTTAAGTTTTTATTAAAAAAATGATGTCGATAGAAAAAGATATTTTTCGTTGAAATAAAAAAATGTTTAAATAAGGAATATAGACTTCTACTTAAGAAACACATTTCTTATTTGAAATTTAAATCCTCGAAAATTCATACAAATATTTTTTAAAATTTTTATAAAATTAAATAACAATTAATTTTGAAATTTGTTATGCGGCATATATTGTGTGGGCATAAAATCTAGTTAACCAAAACTCTAAAACACTTTGTGAATTCATTGTAGCAATAGACTCGGTTTAATGTGGATTGCTGCAGTAAATTTACATTTGTGCCTCTCATTGAAAAGTTAGAAGGTTAGGGTATGTGGGTATTTTGGTCTTTTTACGCTAACCCATTAGTCATTAAAAAATTGAACATAAGTATTATTGTCTTTGCATATTATTTTGTATAGTAAAAATATTTTTCTGCCTTCAAAGTTAATGAAATTTAAACCTGATGACCAAAGATGTTTTTGACTTTGCATATAGTTGAAAATCAATAAAATATATCTTTGCTCGTATATAAGATAAAATAGCTTATATGCATGTAGAAGTATGTTGGTACTTCTACATTTGTTTTATTTGTTATTTCTATGGTCACGAGAAGTTTTTTTTATAGTAATTTAACCTTATTTATTAATATTAAATATAAAAAATTGTTGGTACGTGTTTTCCACGCAGTGACGGCGTCTGTGCTTTTTTGATAGCGCGCGCGACACCACTGTTTATCCAAAAATGGCCTTCCTCTATATCACTAGAAGCGTCGTCATGTGATCTTCCTCCCTGTGTAGAGCATATTGGTGGTGGTTTGGCAGATTGTCACCGGTGATCATCAGATTGTCGCCGGTGGTCATTTCTTCTTTATCGTGCCTGCTTTTCTCTCTCTTCTAGTTAAAGTCCATGTTTGTCCCTTTTATTTTTTGTTTTCAATTTCAGTCCTTATATTTTTAATTGTTTATTTTTGTCATTGACTCTTTTATAAAACTTTTTTATGTTTTCAATATAGCTCTTAAATTACAATTGATCATATATTGATTTCACCAATTTGGTCTTTATTCTTTTGATTTGTCCTTGTTATCCTTTGATCTCTTGTTAAAGTTTCATTAGTGTTTAATTTCACTATTAAAACAAAGTTTATGTTTTTTTTTTCAAATCTAGCCTTCATTATTTTGATTTATTTTTTTCTTTTGTTAATTATTGTTTTTCTTTTGATTTATCCCTGCAATTTAACTTTTAAATGCTCTCATATTTATTTTGGTTTCCACCCTTATTTTTTAATTAAATTTTTTTATATGGTTGATTTTTTTTTCCGGATACATCCATCAATGTTTGATTTATTTGGAACTAAGCATCATGAATTTTTTTATATTTGTAATGCTTTCAATTTAATGACATGGATCACAAGTTTTAGGTGCTAATATGGTTAAGATTTCTTTTTTTTCCTTGTTATATTTTGCAATTTTATCATTCTATAATTATTTTTTAAAAAATTATTTTGTGTTTACCTTCATATTGTTTTCTATTTAAGTTTTGCTTATTTTTTATTTTACTTTATACAAGTAGGCTTTTTTGTATAAAAAATAGTTATTTTGAAATAATATTTCGTATATTCTCGGCCATGCATATTTTTTGTCTTTTTATTTTATTCACTCTGCTTCATATGTGTTTTTATTTCTATTATCTTTTATTGATTGTTTTGAACAAATTTAGTGAACACAAACAAGTAAATGTCTTATTTTACGATATCAAATATCTTGATTCATGTCCATCTCTCATTTTTCTCCGTTTCTCTTTTAGTTATTACTAACAAATTTTTTAAATTTATTTACAAAGATGATTATTATATTTTTGGATAAACTTTTTGATTTACATTTATAATTTATATAATGAAAAAAAAATATCTAGATAGTTTGTATACTCAAGTTTTTTTTAGAAAGAACAATTATGACCCGTCACGGAGCGCATATCAAATCAAATTTTTAATTGTCCTATAATTAATGTTTTTTTTTCCACTCCTATTTTTTAAATCATTTTGTGTAATTGATTTTTTTTATTAATTTCATCTTTCGACATTTGATTTGTTAAATATTTAACTTCATATGATCTTACCACTCTGCAATTATTTATTTTTATTATTGTTTTTTTTTAAACATGTTTTGTTTTTCAAGGTGTTGTGCTAATTCATTTAGAATTTTTTGTGTTTTATACAAATGAAGTTGATTTTTAAAAATAAAAATAATTTATTTTTAAATAATATTGTTGATGTGTTTGACATTGCATAATATTTTTTTTAGCATGAGTTTATTTATCAGTTTTATTTGTGTTTATTTTTTAAATCATGAGTTTTTTAGATTGTGGATTTATCTTTTATTAATTTTAATAAAAAATTCAATAAAAAAAATCAAAGTGAATATTTTATTTTATGTGATTGAATATCTTGATGTATATCTCTTAATTTTATAAATTTTTTTTGGTTATTATTGACAATTTTTTTTTCATTTATTTAAATAAATGATTATTAATTTATTTAATGAGATACTTGTATAGGTTTTTTAATTTATACTTTAAACTTTTTTATTTTAAAAAATATATTGAAACAGCCTACATAACTAATATTCTTTTTTAAAAAAAGTTATTACTGATAGCAAAACCCGGGTTAAATGGCTAGTTTACTCTAAGGCTTGTTTAGTGATGTTCAAACTTTTTTGTATGTATAATAAGGGTATTCTCGAGTTAATCTGTGTTAACTAAGACATGAATCTGTTACTAAACAATTTTAAAAACGCACCCCTCGAATCGTTCTGGTGCATTCAAATGATACATGTTCTTAAATTTAAATAAATTTTAAAAATCTAGAATGAAGCAAAACTTCTTACTCACCAAGCCAGCCCTTTAAACTTTAAAATATTAATCATTTATGATTCAGCAAGTTGGATTATCCTGAAAATTAAAAGAATATTGTTCAAATTGTAAGATTAAAAACGTGAGATGCTTCTCTACTTACTGTATTGTGAATATTTATCTTACTCCTATCATTTTTTTTTAATTCAACTAATTTAATTATAACTGTGATGATCACGATGATCAAGAATAATTTCAACATATAACAAATGATCAAGCATGATTTCCATACACAAGCACCTTGTCACACCAGAAACGAAAAGAACAATATTTATTTCATTAAAGTAAAAACATCATTTTTAAAGAACAATGTTTATCATCCGTGCTTGAATAACGCAAACTTTTTATTACTGCGTAAAATTGAAGTTAACATTAAACGACCACGATGACATGAGAACCTATACTATTTTCAAAGTAAACCTTGGCTAGAATGCCCAACTCCCATGAAATCTTGGCTAGACGTTAATGGGAACCTCGATAACTGATCCTGATCAAACTTGCACATGAGGCCTGCTAAACAAGGACAAACGCTCCCTATAAATTGCATCACAACTTCTCATGGATCATAGATTCTGATGCAAGTTCTTGCCTTCTTAATCAGATAGTATGTTGAACAAATTACTGCATCCAACAATACAAGCACAAGAAAACTTAAACAGCATTCAAGGTAAGGGCCCTGAGGGTTTAGATTCTTCAGGTTCTCCAGGTCTCCGTGATGGTGGGCTGGAGGGTTTGGACCCCGCAGGTGCTTCAGATCCCTGAGATGAGGGCTCGGAGGGCATGGACCCTGCAGGAGCTCGGGATCCCTGAGGTGGGGGCACAGAGGTCGTGGACTCTGCAGGTGCAGCCATTGGCGGTGGCACAAGATGCTGGTACTGCTGTGTGGATTGCACCACCTGTGGGGGAGGCACAGGAGTGTGATATGGCAGAGGATACTGCTGATACGGTGCCACTGGCGGCATATAACCATATGCTGGATAATGTTGTTGGTGGTATTGTTGTTGGTATTGCACGTGAGGTGGTGGCATACTTTGATATGGATAGTGCTGCCCGAGCTGCTTCTCCAATCCAGATTTATTCTCACCTGATCCTGCAGGCCCATTAGGAGTACCGTCTTGGGATCCAATAAGGGCACCCATTCTTTGAGGATCCATTGACGGGTAAAATGCTCGTTCTTGCTGAGGTGGTGGGGGAATATTGAAGTAGTGCATTGGAGGATGTTGGTCCTGGGTGCCGGGTGGATTCAAGTGGTTGTGTTGCTGAGATACAACTGCACGGGGCAACATCCCACTATGGGCCACTGCTGCCTGCTGCCTTGCTTCATCAGAACTTTCCGACTCAGGTTTTGGTGCTTGCGGTCTGCCCCACATCAGTTTCAGACGCAGACCCTTGATGACTAGCCTGTTAGAGAGCTCCGCTGCGGCCTTTTCTGCTCCTTCTCTGGTTGTGTAGGTTACAAAAGCAATTGCTCTTTGAGGCACCATTTTTACGGATTCAATTTCGCCATGAGCATAAAATTGATCCCTTAGGTCCTGCTCATTGATCCTCGCATCAAGCCCGCCTACATAGAGCGTTTTAATGCTTTCATCCTCTGGTGGTTCTAATGACGGCATGTCTCCAGCCTTGTTGAGTAGCTTCATTGCCACAGGATCATTCACTCTTCACGCATTTAGAAAAACAAGTATAAAAATCAGATGAAGTCAAACTTCTAAAAATTCTGGCATCATATGCCTTTGAAATTAGTTTCAGTGGGGATGAATACATGCATGCATGCAGAATCAACTTGTGTGCGGTTTTCAGTTCCATCGTGAGAAGCGTTACAAAGCCATCAGCTAAACTAAGTATTATATCATACGTGCTCATATAATTGCCCAAAATACAAAATCAGCCTAAAGGACCACAAAAAAAGAAATCAACTTTGAAACTTAAAGTGAATCCAAAAGTGATAATGAAGTTGATGCCGATTGTAAAATATGTTATGAAGCATTTTTAGCACCATTTCATGATCTTAAATAGCAATTTAGGAACAGGGGAGACAAGAGGCAAGAGCTAGTAAACGTGAGAGTTTATGCCCCTGCATGCATTCGAGAGATGGGGGGAGGGAGAGAGGAAAAACATAAATCAAGCTAATTATGCTTGGAGGATGAAATTACAACATTCTACTTACCCATAATAACGATCTTTAATATTTTGCTGTGACAACTCCCCAGTTATGGGCATCTCATGCCTATAGGGGCATTCGGCACCTCGTGTGCATTCACCACGTGCAAAGAAGCTACAAACATGTGCTCGATTTCTTTTGTAGTATGGTGTTGTTCTTTGAAGCTTCAGAATAGTATCATTTGCTTGAGCCTTTCCATATGAAGACTCGTAATCGATTCCCGCCCTAGCCTGCATCAAGCAAAATCATATCAGCTTCACTTAAGAGAACAACAGAACAGAATTATTGTAGCAATCACCATCTCAGTGGAACAACCTTGAATGCATAACTAACTGAACCGCACACTGATTAGGCTATTCGATAGTTTGAAATTCATAACTACCAAACTACAACAAACAGCCACTAGAAAGTAAACATTTACTTGGAAATCATCGGTTACCCAGTAATGGTGATACCCTAACAACCGGAAAATTCTAACACACAACACAGTAAATAGCTTCACATCACATACAGCCAAAAAAGCAACTAAAACATACTAGAGTTAAAACATGAAACAAACATACCCTTCGGTCATGCTCCTCGGCAAAATACTCTCT
>Ga0325411_1010048_pt1 | contig 10021 bp, 8 predicted proteins | sample PopdelMetagenome_13_FD_206181 | JGI IMG/M metagenome (GOLD analysis project Ga0325411, IMG submission 206181) | Populus deltoides microbial communities from Bellville, Georgia, United States - Xylem-PdIQD-R4 | ecosystem: Host-associated > Plants > Phyllosphere > Stem > Wood/Secondary xylem...
ATGTTCTTTAACCAAACGGCAGTCATACGATTGCAATGCCTTAGCAGCATGTCCAAACATCATGAAATAGCTTCAAAGAGTACAAGCTGGGCAAGGATGTCTCAAACCTCAGTTAGTAGTGTACTAATTACTCTCTGACCGTGATGAGTCCTGTCTGGGGGAGAACAAACTAGAAAAAAAAAAAAAAAACTGGAATCTTGAGCTATACTGTTAGAGAGATTTCCTCTTCTCAATACAATACCTGACCTAGAAGAATAGTGCAACAGTTGTGCTTGTTGCTGTAAGCTTATCAGACTGAGAATGCCATGATAAAGCTGCAGATACAAGCAATGAGAATTCTGGTGGATGCCCCCTGGAGATGGATGAGAGAAGTTTGAACGCTGATGCAGCTACTATCAACAAACACGAGGCTAGACTGTAATTATCAAAGAAACGATTTCTGGAGGAGATTGCTGAAGCTCAAGGTTTGCTGCGTGCACAAAACTGGACAAGGAAGTTGGACTGCACAGGATACGCATTCCAAGAACAGCCTGGGTGTCATGACTATAGGTTGTTTGAAATTGTGTTTTAACTATTTTGAAGTGTTTTAAAAGTATATTTGGCATGAAAAAGCATCAAATTAATGTTGTTTTAATAATTTTGATATGTTGATATTAAAAATAAAAAAATATTTTAATATACATTAAAGTAAAAACACTTTTAAAAAGTACTATGTATCACAATATTAAAAGCACACCAAACTGAATTATCCTATCTAAGTAAACTTATTTTTGATAAGTTGATGGTCTCTTTTTTAAAGGTCTTTTCTTTTATTTTCTTTCTAGTATAGTATTGTGAGAAGACTGAATGTCTAATTTTGTGGAGCAACTCTCTCATTAGCCATATAACATAATGTGAAATTTGGATCGTTTCATCGAACACTATTTCTTTTAAAATAAAAAGGTCTTTTGACTCTAATGGATCAAGTCATAACTTACACCTTCTACAAGTATACTACTATGTAAAGTAAGTTCTATTTTAGAGATTGGACTCTTTTAGTGTGTTTCGCCCATACTAGTATGAAGTTTTTCCCGAGTTAGGTTTCTTAGATCTACGTGTTTCAGGGAGGGTCTAGATGGATAAATTAAGAGGCTAGATTCCAAGAGCTTTTACTTTGCAAAACTTCCTACTTGTTACGAGGATGATGAATCATACAAACCATCTTTTTACTCTATCAATAAAAAAGAAAAAGAAAAGAACTAGGGTATTTTTTTTAATCAAGAAGCCATAACTTTATGGCAAGCAATCTAGAAAAATAAAGACAAATTATAAGGGATATAACGTGAGATTAGACTAATATCAACATATGTGATTCCTAGTAGAATTTAATTGAATTTGCGAACTCAAGATCTTTCTAATTTAGGCTTAAGATTGACAATTGAGCTTAACATGATGGAAAACCTACCTCAAGGCACCAAGACTATAATAACAATCGTCACACAACATCCCTACTTGGAGACAAGCACAAGAAGTATAAAATCACAACGAAGATTGATTAATTATTTGAAGAGTGTAGCTCAATCAAGAACCAAGCAAGAAAGATTCCTATTTTCTATGCTTTAGACTCCGTTTGTTTGCTGGAAAATGGTTTTCTTTTGGAAAGTAGTTTCCTTGAAAAATATTTCCTTGTAAAGTGAATTCCTGAAAAGTGAATTATTTTCCGATGTTTGGTAGTGTTATGGAAAATAAACTAGAAAACACATTCCAGTATTTGGTTATGTTATGGAAAATGAACTGGAAAATAATTTATTAATGAATTAATTTTTTTTTCAAGTTTATCTAATATATATAAAATATTTAATATAAATATTTAATCACTTACAATAAAAGAATAAAATCTAAAAAGTATAATGATGAATTTTTTTTATTATATCCTATATTCATATATAGCTTATTTTATAAAATATAACTATATATGTCATATCATATTATAGAGAAATAACATTGTGAAATATTTCTTAAGTAAAACCTATTAATATATATTTTTTAATTTTAAAAGCTTAAAATAAGTTTTTTTTTTCATATGAAGAAAGCCAAATTAGTTTATGGTATGAGTTAGATATTTGGGTTTTTTTTATATGAAGAATTTTTAAAAAGATAAATAGATACAAAAATATTTTGATGGGTTTTTTGGATAAATATTTTTTTTTACGGGTATAGGCAATTATCCCTTTAATATCCCTTTAATATATATCAAATAAGCATTAAGAAATAAATATAAATATCTAACATCAAACATAGTCATGCATAAATATTAAGTTTCGATGTCATATACATACATATTAGTTCAAATTAACAAACACAAACATGCTAGACCAAATTAAACAAGTAAACATAATTGTCAAATAACAAACATAGTCTGAACCCAAATTTTGAACATAGTTAAATCATCTTAGCAAGCAGACCTGTAGTAGTGTTGGTTCACAAAATTCTAAACCCAAATTTTCCTCAAATTAACATTTTTTGCCATAAATGTTTTTGTCAACATTTCATTTTGGGCCAAGTGATCAAATGCATCCATAAGAGTGATCTCATCAAAGCCTTCAATTTTCATCACTTCTGTATACAGCGCATTAACATCAAGTTGATTTTTGTTGAGGCTTTGAATTGCAAATGCTACATCTCCAATCTGTTTAGACAACTTTTCAACACCATCATCTTCATACATGCGATTTCTTTTCCTATGTTGCCTATTTTGTGTACTAGAGAAAGATATCTCTTTTCCTTTAGAAATTTCTTCATATTCCCCTTCATTTTCAATTAAAATTGATTGCTCTTCAGTGTTCTCTTCCAAGTTGACATCAATATATAATTTGATGTAATTTCCGGTTGCCATGTCTTTTCCAACAACAATTGTCATTGCCTCATACATATCAAGTTTTTTGTTGAGATACTTGTCATGATTAAGATGTGTCTGTTCATAAAGTATAGAATATGCAATTTTTTAGTTCATTATATAACATTTTAGAAACAAAAGTAAATATAAAAATTACAAAGAGTATAAATATTTATCATACCTTTACTTCTTCATCATATACATCTTTCGAAACTGTAATCATTTTCAAACAATCATCCTAGCCAAAGCCACTTTTATTTTTAAGTTTGTTTATTATTCTCCATTCTTTTTCATAGTTTTGAGATGATTGTCCATATGCTTAGGCTCGCATTGCACGTTGAACTTTTGATTAATTTTTGTAGCCACCTTAACAAAAGATTCTGCTTTAAAGGTGGAAGAAGATTTGCTTCCTTTAAGTGCCTCCTTAGCTAATATCTCAAGTAACATTTGAGACATAGGCTTAGACCATGTGAAGTGCTTGCCCTTGCATTTTTCATTATGTGTGGAACTCATTTCTACAAAAAAAAAAAAAATTACAAATTTATACAAAATAAAATCATACAATATTTAGATTTAATAAATTTCATATAAAAACTACAATTAATATTTAAAAGAGAATACATAAAATACATAAGAAATTATAATAAAGTCAACATCTACTCCAAATATATAACAAAGATAATACAAACTCAAACAAGACATAATAAAAACAAACACATATAATTAACACTCAATTACTAGTTTCTTTGAGTGTTATAATCATTCCACATGGTTGATGCAATCATTTCTCTTTTTGTTATCCACTCCCTATTCTCTTCCCTTTCCTCCCGTTGACTTAAGTTGATTGTTCATCTAATTGGTTCACTTTCCAAACATATTTATTCCTTAAGAAAGTCATAAGGATCATTTCCCATTACATGATTATGAACAATACAACATGCAAGCAAAACATCTACTTGTGTTTCATAAGACCAAAAAGATTTTCCATCAATTGATCTAAAACGACTCTTCAAAAATACCAAACCCTCGCTCAATAGCGGTTCTCAATGAAGAGTGTCGAATATTAAATAGCTCATTTTCATTTTTTGGTGAATTTTATGTAAACTCATTCAAGTGATATCGAACTCCACGAAAAGGAGAAATGATTCCTTTTCGAATACCGTAACCAGCATCACCAAGATAATATTTCCCTACAAATTAAAAAAAAACCCTATTACTATCTTTATCTAATAAGACATTTTATATGTTTATTGCATATAATACATACTTTATATATACCTTCTGGAATTTTTAGACCACTAGGTCTTGATAATGCATCACCTAAAACCCGTGAATCATGTGCACTTCCTTCCCAGCCAGCTAAAGCATATATAAACTTCAAATCAAAAGTTATAGCTGCTAAAATATTTTGTGTTGTTCCTTCTTTTCGACCTCGAAACTTTTCTTGAATCTCAACAGGAACATTTGCAGGAACATGAGTACCATCAATTGCTCACACACAATCCTATATAAACATGGAAAAATAATTTATAACCTTTTCTTCTAGATGTAATTAATTAATGTATAAAAATATTGGTATTGTTCTCATACCTTAAAATAAGAATAGAATCTTCGATTATTCATTATCTCAGCTGGAACTATATCCTCTGGATCTTTAATAAGATGTTTGTATAACTTAAGAACTGCTTTTAAAATAATTTTAAAGTAACGATGGATAGTTTCAACAGACCTATAGTATATACCACTAATAAAAAAAAATCTTTGGTTTTGGCCTATAATTTGTAAGAACACAATTACTTGCTCCTTCATAGACACATTTTGAGTTGATCATAATAGGTTACGACTTGTGATAACATCACACAATTTATATAAGACAACAGGTTTCATACGAATTTGTTCAATGCAATGTCTATCACCTCGATTCAAAATGCTGTCAATATAGAATTCTCATTGAGCAATTGCATTTATACGTGGTTCTTTTGGTATATAAATTCTATTTCTTTCTTGTTCAATAATAGCTACCCCTGTAGCTATTATAGTTACAGCTGCTCCCATACATGCTGCATGAATTATCTTACTATCCATAACATGAAAGTAAAGTTTTCTGATAACAAAACCTAAAAATTTGGGGAAATAAATATTAAAAAAAACATATAAAATACTTACATAATCAATACAATAAATTATGCTGAAAGAAGCTGACAATGTATAATAGTTATAGCAATGATATCTAATTCCCTAAACAAACAAGGTCTTAAAATATATTATTTAAGACCATAAAATTCAATTTCTTGATGATAAAATCGTTTTGAAAATTATACAATTCATAAGTTCACAATGATCAATAGACATTGCGCAATGAAATCCATATAATTACCGGCATAGTCCTACAAATTTATCCATATGTAACAAATATAATCAAACACTAATCATGAATTAATCAAAGCAAAATAAAACAAGCACATTTATAAATATAGCAAAATAAAGCAATAACTGTGGTAAAAATCACGCTTTTTAGGTGTTATCCATGTTTTTATGTTTAGGTTCTGTTATCTAATTCCCCTTATTAAACTTCCTCTCGGTCTCGGTCGGTTCCCCTCTAATAACATGTTCTCGGTTTCTCTCATTCTTTCATTCCCCTGTTCCCTCTCGGTTTCTCTCGCCATTTGTTCTCTCTCGCCATTCCCCTGTTCTTTATCTAATTCCTTAACTTCCTCTCTCTTTGTATAAAGAAGTAGGACAAACATTAAAGATTCAAGGGGTAAAAGGGCTAGACCTCAAAGACCTGCTCCTCCTTCCTAGTTCTCCTCCCTCTCTCCCCAGGCTACTTGTACTGATAACGTTGGGACTTGAAAAAAAAAAGAGAGCAAGGGTTGATTTTCAACACATTCACTGATTCCCCCCTTTTGCTTTGCCTCTCTCTCTTTGTGCTTCCACCCGAGCATAATCCCTTGGTTATGTTATGGAAACATGAGTATTTTTTTGAGAGGGGAGTGGATATGGTGGCTGGATCCGGGGACGAGGAAATAGGGTAGGGACTGCTGTTTGCTGGGGAAGTTTGGGGATTTTTCTTTGATTAATTCACAGTAATCTTCAGGGTAGGGATTTTGCTTTGATTTGGTTTGTTTGGTTACAAACGTGAGCTACCGAATGTGAGTGATGAAAAAAAAACTATGTCATGGAAAAAATATGCTTTTATGGCTTGCTTGATGAATTTGTTTTGTTTTTAACTAGCCGAATGTGACGAGGTAAGATGAAGAAGAAAAATGTGTTATGGAAATGTTATGGAAAAAATATAACAGGTAGCAGATTTATCATGGTTTGTTTGAACAGCATGGAAAAAAACACAGAGAAACACATTTGTGTTCGGAACAAACACAACAAATTAAACAAGAAGATGAAATGATTTATGCCATAATTCTTATAGATCTAAATGAAGAAGATAAAAACATAAAGGAAATAATAAAGGAAAAAAAATAACTGAAATAAAAGCAATATGCTTCAATTGTTCCAGAGAAATGCTTCAATTGTTCCTGTTTCCAATTGTTTTCGAAAAGAGAGAGAGAGACCGTGATTTGAGAAAATGTGTGTAATTAAAGAAAGGAAAGTGTTTTCCTTTCCTTATCAAAAGGAAAACACTTTCCTCTGATAAAGTTACTTTTTTGTTTTGACCGGAATTAACTTTCCTTTGACTAGCTTTCCGTATTGTTACCAAACATGAGAAAATAAGGAAAATGAATTTTAGGAATTTGTTTCCAGGAAACAAACAAGGCTTTAATATGCAAAAATCTTATGTGAATTAAATCTAAAAATGAAGTCTTAAAAAAGAGTATTTATACTCTTGAAAATAAACCCCTGAGATAAATTAATGGGTTCACTTGACCTAATTTAAAACTAAGTAATTAACTTTAAAATAATAAAATAAATATTCTAAAATATTTATCCTATAGTGTTGCCACTTCTCTTTGAAAAATAAAATATGAACCAAATTTTTTAAGGTTTGCTCTTCTTGGGTTGTGTCTCTTTTGTAGTTTATCTTATCCCATGTATTTTGAAAAATCCAATTAAAGGCTTCATTGAACTTCTTTGCCCTAGCCCTAGTGATTAGACCTATTGAACTACTAACAGATCTTCTAGTGTGAGTTGGATCGAATCACTTAGTGCTTGTTGTATTTTAGAGTTTATTGGAGTAGATTCCTACTATTATAAGAATTTTCTTACAACAACAATTATCATGTTAGCATTAAGATAGCACTTTATGAGACTTTATATAGTTAGAAGTGTATATCATCGGTCTATTGGTTTGAGGTTAGTGAGAAAAGGATAATGGGACGATAATTGATTTAGATTACCTCGAAGAAGATATGGATGATTAGAGAGACGCTTCAAACCACTTAAAGTAGAGAAAATAGTTACACGATTTAGAGTTTTCAGTAGGTGATTGTGTGTTTTTGAAGATATCACTGATTACAGGAGTATTAGAAGAATTTTCTTACAACAACAATTATCATGCTAGCATTAAGATGACGCCTTATGAGACTTTATATGGTCGAAAGTGTAGATCATCGGTCTATTGGTTTGAGGTTAGTGAGAAAAAGATAATGAGACCATAATTGATTTAGATTACCTCAAAGAAGATATGGATGATTAGAGAGAAGCTTATTACCACTCAGAGTAGACAAAACAGTTACACAGATAAAAACATACGTGATTTAGAGTTTTCAGCAGGTGATTATGTGTTTTTGAAGGTGTTACCGACTACATGAGTATTAAGGCTTGAAAAGAAAGACAAGTTAAGTCCTCAATTCATTGAACCATATAAGATTCTGGAGAGGGTTGGAGCAGTTGCTTACAAGTTAACTACCACCAAACTTGTTAGTTATTCATCTAATATTCCATGTTTTGATGTTACGAAAGTATATGTTGGATCCATCTCATGTATTAGAAGTTCAACCAGTTGAATTGAGTGATAATATGACTTATGAGGTGCAACTGGGAGCTATAATGGATCGACAAGAAAAGAAACTTGGATAAAAGGAAATAGCTTCAGTGAAAGTGAAGAAAAAAGGTCATTCATGTAAGGAAGAAACGTGGGAGATCGAGGAAAAAATATGTGAGGGGTATCATTATCTTTTCAATAAAAATGATAAATGTTCAAGTATTTCTGTCAAGTTTCGACAACAAAACTTTTATAAGGTGGGAGAATGTAATATTTTCAAAAGAAAAATATAAACTTAATATGAAAGCCCTTAGAGGAGTAAACATTAGGTATAAATAAGCGATGGACACTTTGGTAATTGTATAAAAATTAATAAATATAAATAGGAAAAATAAAACAAAAAAATAGATCAAAAATTAAAAGAGAGAAGACCAAAGGGGAGAAATAGAGGAGGAAGAAGAAGAAGAAGAAGAATAAGAGAGGGAAAGATAAAGGAAAGAAAAGAAAGTTGGAGAAAATAGATTCTTAAGGTAAGATTTATACTTTGATATGTATCATTGTTGTTATTAATTATGATTTTGAATTTGTTAAGATTTTAGGGATTTGAAGTTTGTGTTTTTGAGTTAGTTGATGAATAAAGTGTTATAGGTTTTTGAGGTGTAAATTGAAATTTTAAGGACCTGTAATTTTAAAGAGATTGGTAGATCAGAATTCTAAAATCTTTGTCAATTTTGGTTGATTGGTTTGCTTGATGGTTTTGGTTGACCGATTGGTCAATTTTGATTGACTGGTTAACCGAGTAGTAGGGGTCGATCAATTCTTTTAGGTTCGGTTAGTTTAGGAGATGTTTAGGATCAATTAGGTGGATCTATTTTAGTTTTATAATTATATTTTGGTCTCTAATCTTAAAGTTGTAAACTCTTATATTATCTACTTCACATCATTTTGAGTATATTTTTTTATATATATATTCAGATACTCCTGATAGTCTACATAATAGGTGCAATAAGATTCCTTTGATATCTTTTGTGTTCCTTGTACTTTTGAGTCAATCAAGTGAATAATATTCCATATGCAAAAGAAATAGTATAAATATTTGAATTATTAATATGAAATTTATCATGTTTCTTGGTAAAATATATATTACTTATTATCTTTTGTTTATGATGAAGCATAATCACTTATTGAAATTTATTTATTAATATGAGATATTATGCATATCTAAATTAATAGCTTCTCATTTGGTTGATTGTATGAGTTGAACCTTTAAAAAATAATTATGTTTTGTTTGATTATGATTTTATGGTATGTTAGTCAAAATATTCACACTATAAATAATAGTGTTATCCTTTGTGCACATTATAGTTCTAAATTTTAATTAGTCAAGGGAGTCACCAACATGTGATAACTGATCATTTCACAGTTTGAAGCGTTGTGCTCACTGCATATTGATTTTCTAACAAGCTTTACCTCATGCTATTTCTTATTATAGCCTGCTTATGAAACTCACCTGTAAAAGCGTGAAACTAAACTTGTATATATTCTTTATTATTATATTATCTTGTAGGTGTATATTAAAATTAATTTACTCGTCAAGTTGTTAAACTCATCCTCTTATTATTTATCCTTTTCAAACTTCTAATTTTGTCGGTGGTTGTTTTTATTGGACTTTCATAACCTATTTTTTGCTTTTTTGCTTGTAATTGATACTATTTTGTTCTGTCTAGTTAGTGCTTTATATTTATTGAATTGTATCAAAGATTGTATTAAGATGTTGATTTATAGTACGAGATTAATTATGAAATCAGATGTTGTGTAGAGTTTTAATTGAGTTTTAAAAAAAAATTGTTTGTATATTTGGGCTCATATTGGTAAAAAATCTGGAGATGAAAATTGCCTGTGCACCAATCATATCTAAAAATCATATCGTGATATGCAGGCTGCGTGCAGTCACTGAAACACAATTTCCTACCAAGTTCTGTGCAAACCACCACACTCACATGCACAGACATCAACACATGGGTGCAGCATCTCCAAATTTCAAAACCAGCGAACAAAAAACATTACAATTTATTTTTTAAAAAATAAAAACTTCGAATTAGTACATTGATTGAATGAATGAAGAAGTTCAATTACATGATTGTAGAGTGTAGACCTACCAAAATTCCATCAAAAGATTCAAGAAAAAATAGCTGCCATCTTTTTAG
>Ga0325411_1010049_pt1 | contig 10019 bp, 6 predicted proteins | sample PopdelMetagenome_13_FD_206181 | JGI IMG/M metagenome (GOLD analysis project Ga0325411, IMG submission 206181) | Populus deltoides microbial communities from Bellville, Georgia, United States - Xylem-PdIQD-R4 | ecosystem: Host-associated > Plants > Phyllosphere > Stem > Wood/Secondary xylem...
CACTTTTTCATCTTTGAAAACAAATCCATCAATCATTTTCAACCAAGTTATTGTTAATTTAATTTCTCTTGAGTTTTTTTGTTACCTAGCTTAATTTCCAGATCTAGCTCTCTGTGGATATGACCTCAATCTCACCGAGTTAATTGCTACATTGCACACTCGTGCACTTGCGAGTTAAAACAAGCCGATCATAAAAAACGGTCAAGCAAAAGTCAAAAAATGAAACTGTCCAGATTCGTCAACCTTTCCATTTACACACAACACATGAAGTTATTTAATTTAACAACTAATACTTTTTCCTCAATTCAAGTCTAAGAACTCTAATCTATAATTCAACATCCAGACACCAATTCATAATCAACTTTAAAACGAATCATAAGACCATGTTTAGAACACCTTACCCGGTACGAATCAAGGTTTCTATCTTTAATTCCCTCATTTTCTTTCTAATGACAGCTGGCCCTCCCCTCTTCTCTTCTTGTTCAAATTTTCTTGTTAATTCCTGGCCCACCAGTGTTTATTCTACCTATAACCCTTAATCTTGGATGGGTTCTTGAAATTTTGGTGTTTCTCTCTTGATTTGTAAAAATAGATACAAAACTCCCTCTTTTCTTTCTTTACGATAGCTACAGATTTTTGGTGAGAAGAGGAGTATATTCTTTTTACCCCCACATCTTTTTAGTTTAGTTTATTTTTTTAAATTTAATCCAGCCTTGATTTTTCCCAGAATTTACAAATTATCTAATTCTTAAGGCTGTCGTTGAATTAAATTATTAGTGCGGACATTGTGGTTGTTTGATGATTAAGGTTATAGCCTTTTCGAGCTGTTACTCTAATATGGCCTGACGAGACCTCCTCGTCACCAAGTAGCAATTGCATAGCTACTCCAGGGAAAACAGCCTTCAAAAACTTGTGTAAGAATTTAAGGGCGATCCAATAGGCGGATCAAAAGTTATCGCCCTTCTAAGCCGTTACTTAAGTCTGGACGACAAGACATCCTTGTCATCGAGTATCGATTCCATAGCTACTACAAGGAAAACAGACTATGGAAACTTTAATAAAATTTTGAGCGCGATCCAATGGTCAGATCAAAAGTTATGGCTCTTTTAAACATTATACTGATCTGGCCCGCCTAGAACTCCTTGTTACCGAGTAGCGATTCCATAGCTACTCCAAGGAAAACAACATCTGGAAACTCTTGTAAAACTTTTTGCGCGATACAATGATCGGATAAAAAGTTTATGGTCCTTTTAAGTCATTACTCAAGTGTGGCCGTTCTAGACCTCCTCGTCACCGAGCAATGATTCCATAGCTACTCCAAGGAAAATAGTTTCCAGAAACTTCTGTAAAAATTTAAGGTCAATCCGATGGTCTGATAAAAATGTTATGCCCCTTTTGAGTTGTTACTGTAGTCTAGCCCGACCTTACCTCTAGGTCACCAAGTATCGATTCCATAACTACTCCAAGGAAAATGGCCTACAGAAACTCTTGTGAAAATTTAAGGGCGATCCAACAGTCAGATCAGAAGTTATGGCCCCTTTAAGGGTGATCCAACGGTCAGATCAAAAGTTATATCCCTTTTGAGCCATTCCATTATTCTGGCCGACCAAACCTCTTCATCATAATGTAGCGATTCCTTCGATACTCCAAGTAAAATAGACTCTAGAAACTCCTGTAAAAATTTGAAAGCGATCCAAAGGCTGGATAAAAAGTTATGGCCCTTTTGAGTCATTACTCTAGTTTGGCCCAATAAGACCTCCTCGTCACTGAGTAGCTATGAAACTCCAAGGAAAACGCCTTTCAAAACTCGTGTAAGACTTTGAGGGCAATCCAACGGTTTGATGAAAAGCTATGGCCCTTTTGAGCAGTTACTCAAGTCTAACCGACAAGACCTCCTCATCACCAAGTAGCGATTCCATAGCTACTACATAAAAAATGACCTCCAGAAACTCTTGTAAAATGTTTTGCATGATCCAATGATCGGATCAAAAAGTTATGGCCCTTTTGAGTCGTTACTCTTGTCTAGCCAACCATACCTCCTGGTCACCGAGTAGCGATTCCATAACTACTCCATAGAAAATGGCTTCTAGAAACTCTTGTAAAAATTTGAGGGCGATCCAATGGTCGAATCAAAAGTTATGGCTCCTTTGAGCCATTATTTATCCAGACCTCCTTGTCACCGAGTAGCGATTCCATAATAACTCCAAGGAAAACAGCCTCCTAAAACTCCTATAAATTTTTTTACGTGATCTAATGGTCGAATTAAAAGTTTATAAGTCCTTACTCAAGTTTGGTTGACTAGACCTACTCGTCACCGAGTAGTAATTCCATAGCTACTCCAAGAAAAATAGCCTCCGGAAACTCCTGTAAATATTTTTGCACGATCCAACTGTAGGATCAAAAGTTATGGCCCTTATGAGTCGTTATTCTAGTTTGGTCCGACTTGATGAGGATCAGCCCAACACCAAGCGCAATCATGCTAATGACCCATTAGAGGTGCCAATTGGGCTAATTACAAGAGCTAGGGCAAAGAAGCTTAAAGAAGCATTGAGTGGGCTTGTTCAGAACATATGGAGCAAGATGGACCTAGAGGAGCATGGGACATTTAAGGAGCATGAAGGACAACCTCTAATTCATCTAGTTCAGGTCTAAGAAAAGCCTAATTCGTGTGGAACAAGGGGTTGTTGTATCTGACCCCATAACCAGCCTTGTTAAACTCGTTTGTTCCTAATGCTGCAAGGATATAAAGTCAACAATTTATTCTCCTAATTAAACAAGGAAGTTGGCCAAATCTTGTTCATAAATAGGGGAGGATTATTTAATGCTTTTCCTAACTTAGGAAGGAAAGTCATTAAATCAGCAACAAAGAAGAAAAATTGTTTTCTTATTTGTTTAAGTTAAAAAAGGAAAATTAAGGACCTAAAAGGTGGCAGCAACACAAATTTTCCAAAATCAGGTTTCTCCTAGTTTATTTGGGATTTCTTAAGGGTGACAAATTTGATTCTAGCATATTTAGGATAGTAATTTTTGGATTTTGATTATTTTCTTCTTAGTCTTTGGGTTTTTATTACTTATTTGGGTCAATTATAAGTGGGCCTCGTATAAGTTCACCTAAGGGGGGTGCATTAGGGCTTATTTAAGTCTAGAATCAGTATAAATAAAGGCATAACCAAACATGTAAGGATTACACAATTTTTAGATCAATAAACTTCTTTTGCTACATTTGTTGTGTGTTAGTGGGATAACCTCTCTTCCGTGGTTCTCTAAAGAACTAAAAACGACTTATCGAAGAACAACTAGCTTCGTGGTGTCATCCTTATACTTCTCGTTCACGAATCAATATTAGTTGGGTGGGGGTTTTCCATTTCCAATAATGTGGTGCCTAGGAACAAGTTATCTTTGTGTCAAACTCCTATCAGACCTGATTTACTTGGCTTTTTGAGAATTTGATGTCTTTGCGTGTGGGTTGCGTGACCACATGATCACGAGTTTCACATCCAGACCTCCTTGTCACCGAGTAGCGATTTCATAGTGACTCCAAGGAAAACAGCCTCCGAAAACTCTTGTAAAACCTTTTGCGCGATCCAACGATTGGATCAAAAGTTTATAAGTCTTTACTCAAATTTGGCTGACTAGACCTACTCGTCACCGAGTAGCAATTCCATAGCTACTCCAAGGAAAACGGCTTCCAGAAACTCCTGTAAACAATTTTGCACGATCAATGATCGGATCAAAACTTATGGCACTTATGAGTCGTTACTCTAGTGTGGCCCAACTAAACCTCCTCGTCTACAAGTAGTGATTGCATATATACGCTAAGGATTATGACCTCCAGTAACACGTGAAACAATTTCAGCGCGATCTAACGGTCGAATCAAAAGCTTAGTCGTTACTCAAGTTTGGCCGCCTAGACCTACTTGTCATCGAGTAGCTATCCCATCGCTACTCCAAGGAAAATGGCCTCCGGAAACTCCTATAAATATTTTTGCACGATCAACAGTTGGATCAAAAGTTGTCGCACTTATGAGTCGTTACTCTAATTTGGCCTAACTACACCTCCTCGTCTACGAGTAGTGATTGCATAGATATGCTAAGGATTACGACCTCCAGAAACATGTGTAAAAATTTTAGCGCAATCCAACAATCGGATTAAAAGTTTTGGCTCTTTTGAGCCAATACTAAAGTCTGGCCGACCAAACCTCTTCGTCATCGAGTAGCAATTCCATAGCTACACCAAGGAAAACAACCCTTAGAAACTCTTGTAAAAGTTTGAGTGTGATCCAATTGTCGGATCAAAAGTTATAACCCTTATGATCTGTTATTTTAATTTGGCCCTACTAGACCTCCTCGTCATGTAGTAGCGAATGCAGAAAATTCTGGATTCATATGGTCAAAGGACACGACAAGAAAAAAAAACATCTCTTTCTTACCATAGGGTGGCCTTGAGCAGTCTTGAGCAAAGAAAGTGGAAGCAGCAGTTAAACACAAGAAAAAAAAAATTAAGTGTGTCAAGAACTGTTGAGATGGTTACAATGTTCTTAGAGCAAAAAAGAAAAATCAAGCAACTTGCATGAAAAGCCAGGGTCAAGAACATAAAATGAACGTATGGAAAGGGATGAGATATTTTGGAATCTAAAACAGATCAAGGATATTAGGGCAAAAGAAAATTAAAGCTAAACGGAGATGGATGTTCATCCAAGCATCACAATTGACTAAATGCCCATTGTAAGTCTCTCTGTTTTTCAATTCCACCAAATGTTACAGCATGCAACTACCATGAATTACAAGCTGCATAAAAAAAATGAAAAAGGTCGTAAAATAATGTCTACAAATTTGGAGAAAATTCTGGATTCATATGGTCAAACGACACGACAAGAAAAAAGAGACATCTCTTTCTTACCATTGGGTGGCCTTGAGCAGTCTTGAGTAAAGAATTTGGAAGCAGCAGTTAACACAAGAAAAAAAATTAAGTGTGTCAAGAACAGTTGAGATGGTTACCATGTTTTTTAGAGCAAAAAAGAAAAATCAAGCAACCTGCATGAAAAGACAGGGTCAAGAACATAAAATGAACGGATGGAAAGGGATGAGATATTTTGGAATCTAAAACAGATCAAGGATATTAGGGCAAAATAAATTAAAGCTAAACGGAGATGGATGTTCATCCAAGCATCACAATTGGCCAAATACCTATTGTAAGACTCACCTTTTTTTCAATTCCACCAACTGTTACAGCATAGAACCACCATGAATTACAAGTTGCATAAAAAAAAAAGAAAAAGCCGTAAAACAATGTCTACAAATTTGCAGAAAATTCTGGATTCATATGATCAAAAGACACAACAAGAAAAACAAACATCTCTTTCTTACCATTGGGTGGCCTTGAGCAGTCTTGAGTAAAGAAAGAGGAATGAGCAGTTAACGCAAGAAAAAAAAAATTAAGTGTGTCAAGAACAGTTGAGATGGTTACCATGTTTTTTAGAGCAAAAAAGAAAAATCAAGCAACCTGCAAGAAAAGCCAGGGTCAAGAACATAAAATGAACGCATGGAAAGGGACAGGAAAATTTGGAATTTAAAACAGATCAAGGATGTTAGGGGAAAAGAAAATTAAACCTAAACCGATATGGATGTTCATCCAAGCAACACAATTGACCAAATGCCCATTGTAAGTGTCATGTTTTTTTCAATTCCACCAACTGTTATAGCATCCAACCACCATGAATTACAAGCTGCATAACAAAAATGAAAAAGGCCGTAAAACAATATCTACAAATTTGCAGAAAATTCTGGATTCATGCGGTTAAATGACATGACCAAAAAAACAGACATCTATTTCTTACCATTGGGTGGCCATGAGCAGTTTTGAGTAAAGAAAGAGGAAGCAGCAGTTAACAAAAAAAAAAAAATTTGTGTCAAGAACAGTTGAGATGGTTACCATGTTTTTTGGAGCGAAAAAGAAAAATCAAGCAACCTGCAAGAAAAGCCAAGGTCACGAACATAAAATGAACGCATGGAAAGGGATGGGAAAGTTTAGATTCCAAAACAGATGAAGGATATCAGAGTAAAAGAAAATTAAACCTAAACCGAGATGGATGTTCATCCAAGCAACACAATTGAGCAAATGCCCATTGTAAGTCTCACCTTTTTTTCAATTCCACCAACTCTTACAGCATACAACCACCATGAATTAAAACCTGCATAAAAAAATGAAAAAGGCCGTAAAACAACGTCTACAAATTTGCAGAGAATTCTGGATTCATATGGTCGAACGACATGACAAAAAAAAGAGACATCTCTTTCTTACCATTTGGTGGCATTGAGCAGTCTAGAGTAAGGAATTTGGAAGCAACAGTTAACACAAGAAAAAAAAATTAAGTGCGTCAACAACAGTTGAGATGGTTACCATGTTTTTTAGAGCAAAAAAGAAAAATGAAGCAACCTGCAAAAAAAGCCATGGTCAAGAACATAAAATGAATGCATGGAAAGGGATGGGATATTTTGTACTCTAAAACGGATCATGGATATTAGGGTAAAAGAAAACTAAACCTAAACCGAGATGGATGTAAATCCAAGCAACACAATTGACCAAATGCCCATTGCAAGTCTCACATTTTTTCTATTCCACAAACAGTTACATCATACAAACACCATGAATTAAAACCTTCATAAAAAAAATGAAAAAGGCCGTAAAACAATGTCTACAAATTTGGAGAAAATTCTGGATTCATATGGTCAAACGACACGACAAGAAAAAAGAGACATCTCTTTCTTACCATTGGGTGGCCTTGAGCAGTCTTGAGTAAAGAATTTGGAAGCAGCAGTTAACACAAGAAAAAAAATTAAGTGTGTCAAGAACAGTTGAGATGGTTACCATGTTTTTTAGAGCAAAAAAGAAAAATGAAGCAACCTGCAAGAAAAGCCATGGTCAAGAACATAAAATGAACGCATGGAAAGGGATGAGATATTTTGTAATCTAAAACAGATGAATGATATTACAGCAAAAGAAAATTGAACCTAAACCGAGATGGATGTTCATCCAAGCAACACAATTGAGCAAATGCCCATTGGAAGTCTCATATTTTTTTCCATTCCACAAACAGTTACATCATACAAACACCATGAATTAAAACCTTCATAAAAAAGATGAAAAAGGCTGTAAAACAATGTCTACAAATTTGGAGAAAATTCTGGATTCATATGGTCAAACGACACGACAAGAAAAAAGAGACATCTCTTTCTTACCATTGGGTGGCCTTGAGCAGTCTTGAGTAAAGAATTTGGAAGCAGCAGTTAACACAAGAAAAAAAATTAAGTGTGTCAAGAACAGTTGAGATGGTTACCATGTTTTTTTGAGCAAAAAAGAAAAATGAAGCAACCTGCAAGAAAAGCCAGGGTCACGAACATAAAATGAACGCATGGAAAGGGATGGGAAATTTTGGATTCTAAAACAAATGAAGAATATTAGTGGAAAAGAAAATTAAACCTAAACCGAGATGGATGTTCATCCAAGCAACACAATTGAGCAAATGCCCATTGTAAGTCTCACCTTTTTTTCAATTCCACCAAATGTTACAGCATACAACCACCATGAATTAAAACCTACATAAAAAAAAATGATAAAGGCCATAAAACAACGTCTCCAAATTTTCAGAAAATTCTGGATTCATACGGTCACATGACACGACCAAAAAAACAGACATCTATTTCTTACCATTGGGTGGCCTTGAGCAGTCTTGAGTAAAGAAAGAGGAAGCAGCAGTTAACAAAAGAAAAAAAATTAAATGTGTCAAGAACAGTTGAGATGGTTACCATGTTTTTTAGAGCTAAAAAGAAAAATGAAGCAACCTGCAAGAAAAGCCAGGGTCACGAACATAAAATGAACGCATGGAAAAGGATGGGAAATTTTGGATTCTAAAATAGATGAAGGATATTAGTGTAAAAGAAAATTAAACCTAAATCGAGATGGATGTTCATCCAAGCAACACAATTGAGCAAATGCCCATTGTAAGTCTCACCTTTTTTTCAATTCCACCAAATGTTACAGCATACAACCACCATGAATTAAAACCTCCATAAAAAAAATGAAAAAGGCCTTAAAACAACGTCTCCAAATTTTCAGAAAATTCTGGATTCATACGGTCAAATGACACGACAAGAAAAACAAACATCTCTTTCCTACCATTAGGTGGCCTTGAGCAGTCTTGAGTAAGGAATTTGGAAGCAGCAGTTAACACAAGCAAAAAAAAATTAAGTGCGTCAAGAACAGTTTAGATGGTTACCATGTTTTTTAGAGCAAAAAAGAAAAATGAAGCAAGCTGCAAGAAAAGCCATGGTCAAGAACATAAAATGAACGAATGGAAAGGGATGGGATATTTTGTGGTCTAAAACGGATCATGGATATTAAGGTAAAAGAAAATTAAACCTAAACCGAGATGGATGTTCATCCAAGCAACACAATTGACCAAATACCCATTGCAAGTCTCACATTTTTTCCATTCCACAAATAGTTACATTATACAAACACCATGAATTAGAACCTTCATAAAAAAAATGAAAAAGACCGTAAAACAATGTCTACAAATTTGGAGAAAATTCTGGATTCATATGGTCATACGACAGGACAAGAAAAAAGAGATATCTCTTTCTTACCAATGGGTGGCCTTGAGCAGTCTTGAGTAAAGAATTTGGAAGCAGCAGTTAACACAACAAAAAAAATTAACTGTGTCAAGAACAGTTGAGATGGTTACCATGTTTTTTAGAGCAAAAAAGAAAAATGAAGCAACCTGCAAGAAAAGTCATGGTCAAGAACATAAAATGAACGTATGGAAAGGGATGGGATATTTTGTAATCTAAAACAGATCAAGGATATTAGCGCAAAAGAAAATTAAACCTAAATCGAGATGGATGTTCATCCAAGCAACACAATTGAGCAAATGCCCATTGGAAGTCTCATATTTTTTTCAATGCCACCAACTGTTACATCATACAAACACCATGAATTAAAACCTTCATAAAATAAAAAAAAAATGGCCGTAAAACAATGTCTACAAATTTGTAGAAAATTCTGGATTCATATGGTCAAACGACACGACAAGAAAAAAGAGACATCTCTTTCTTACCATTAGGTGGCCTTGAGCAGTCTTGAGTAAGGAATTTGGAAGCATCAGTTAACACAAGAAAAAAAAATTAAGTTCGTCAAGAACACTTGAGATGGTTACCATGTTTTTTAGAGCAAAAAAGAAAAATGAAGCAACCTGCATGAAAAGACAGGGTCATGAACATAAAATGAACGTATGGAAAGGGTTGGGATATTTTGGAATCTAAAACAGATCAAAGATATTAGGGCAAAACAAAATTAAACCTAAACGGAGATGGATGTTCATCCAAGCATCACAATTGGCCAAATACCCATTGTAAGTCTCACCTTTTTTTCAATTCCATCAACTGTTACAGCGTACAACCACCATGAATTACAGGCTCCATAAAAAAAAAGGAAAAGGCCGTAAAACAATGTCTACAAATTTGCAGAAAATTCTGGATTCATATGGTCAAATGACACGACAAGAAAAACAAACATCTCTTTCTTACTATTAGGTGGCCTTGAGAAGTCTTGCGTAAGGAATTTGGAAGCAGCAGTTAACACAAGCAAAAAAAAATTAATTGCGTCAAGAATAGTTGAGATGGTTACCATGTTTTTTAGAGCAAAAAAGAAAAATGAAGCAACTTGCAACAAAAGCCATGGTCAAGAACATAAAATGAACGCATGGAAAGGGATGGGATATTTTGTGATTTAAAACAGATCAAGGATATTAGGGCAAAAGAAAATTAAACCTAAACGGAGATGGATGTTCATCCAAGCAACACAATTGACCAAATGCCCATTGTAAGTCTCACCTTTTTTTCAATTCCACCAACTGTTACATCATACAAACACCATGAATTAAAACCTTCATAAAAAAATGAAAAAGATCGTAAAACAATGTCTACAAATTTGTAGAAAATTCTGGATTCATATGGTCAAA
>Ga0325411_1010052_pt1 | contig 10017 bp, 9 predicted proteins | sample PopdelMetagenome_13_FD_206181 | JGI IMG/M metagenome (GOLD analysis project Ga0325411, IMG submission 206181) | Populus deltoides microbial communities from Bellville, Georgia, United States - Xylem-PdIQD-R4 | ecosystem: Host-associated > Plants > Phyllosphere > Stem > Wood/Secondary xylem...
TTGCCAATATATCTTTTTAAACTCCAAAGCTAATCTGCAATGGTTCAGATTATAACCAAAATATTTTGTAACATGAAATCATGGATGAAGAATCTAAAGTTTCAGCTGCCATGCTCTCACCAATAATAGATCATCACTATATATCATTATCACAACTCCACAACTGAAGAACTTTAAGACAGTGGAAAATAAAAATCTTACAAGAAAACAGAATTTCATTCATACTATTTTTTTTTTTTATATATATATATATATATATATATATATATATATATATATATATATATAACAGGGAAATTATGTGGCAAGGAAAGACTCTTGCATATAATTTCTCCCAATAATCTCGCTAGGATTACATACTAATAATAACAGAGCATGATCATATCTAAACTAGGTAATGAATAAATTACATTAGGCAATAGTATAATGCTAGAATATTTGTAGAATCATATTCATCAATAGCTACATCTGTAGAATCATTTTATCATCAATAGCTGCAGTATTTTCAATACTCCCCCTCAAGCTGGATCGAGCGGATTGGTGGATCTAAGCTTGCTCAACAACCGGTGAAATTGAGTAGATGACAGAGCTTTCATGAGCACATCAGCTAATTGATCATGAGAATGTATATACTGAGGTTGGATGAGTTTGGCTTCAACTTGCTGACGTATGTAATGACAATCGACTTCAATGTGCTTTGTGCATTAATGAAATACTGGATTAGAAGCAATATGCATAGCAGCTTGATTGTCACAAAACAGTGTCATAGGAGTAACGCCATAAAATCCAAAATCGGCAAGAAGTTGTTTGAGCCATATCAGTTCACAGGCAGCAGAGGTCATAACACAATACTCTGTTTCAGCACTTGAGTGAGCTACAACAGATTGTTTCTTGCTTCTTCAGGACACCAAATCGCCACCTATAAACATACAATAGCTAGTGGTAGATCGACGATCGAGAGAATTTCCTGTCCAGTCAGAATCTACGTATCCCATGATGTTATTATGACCATTACGAATCATAACTATACAACGACCAATGGTGCCTTTCAGATATCGCAAGATACATTTGACCATACCAAGATGTTGAACTATTGTAGCATGCATATAGCCACTGACAAGACTGATAGCAAATGTAATATCTGATCGGGTGATTGTTAAGTAAATTAGTTTGCCAACAATCTTCTGATAGTAAGTGTAAGAAACAAGAGGTTTACTGGAAAAGTTCAAAGTTAATTTGTTGTCTATAGGGATTACAATAGGCTTAGTGTACAACATATCAACATCCTACAATAGATTAATGATGTACTTACGCTGATTAAGAAAGAATACTTTACGAGAGGCTGTCATTTCAATGCCTAAGGAATACTTTAAGAGGCTAAGATCTTTAATCAAAAATTGCTTCTGGAGAGATCTTTTAAGTTGAGTTATGGAATCATCATTAATCCCTGTTATAATGAGATCATCTACATATATTAGCACGACTAGTTTATGAGCAGAATCAAGCTGAATGAACAAAGAGGAGTCTGCAGTACTTTTTGTAAAACCGAGACTTTCAAAAGCAATACTTAATTTAGCATGCCAAGCGTGAGAACTTTGCTCTAGACCATAGATAAATTTGTGAAGCTTGCAAACCAACATAGAGTTTCCATTTTGAGGATGTCCGGAAGGAAGTTTCATGAATACTTCTTCTTCAAGGTTGTCGCACCCGACATCGCAGCGGCCCTAAAAATAATTCTCGTTTATTGGAAAAAGAACAGATTTCTGGCATCTTGTTCTTTTAAGGGAAAAGGTCTTGTTTGAGGAGTCGCCACCTAGTATCATGGTCACTAGGAACCCTAACTGGTCAACAGAGACTTTATGATTCGGGACTGGTTACGTAAAAGAGAAAATATTAGCACCTCTTAAATGTTCTGCCTAAGGCAAACTGCATTGCTGTTTTTGTCTTAAATTGCTAAATTTTACTTGTTTACGCTCTAATGGTTTATTCACAATATTCCTGACTCTAGCGTCAGTGAATATTCAACTACGGATAATTCCAATTCTGGCGTTGGTAACTATTACGTAGCTATAAAATAAATTCAGATCAATATTTTTTTATTCCTGACTCTAACGCTAGTGAATAAACAAATAAACTAAATTCATTTTATTACGCGTTCACACATTTTTTCTATATAGTTAAATAAATAAATAAAAATTAAATCAGTGTTTTTATTCCCGACTCTGGCGTTAGTGAATAAATCAAAAAAATAAAAAATAAATAAATAAATAAATAAATTTTATTTTTCATACATGCACATATATTTTTTTGCTAAATAAAATAAAATATAACGAATAAAAAATAATATAAATTTAAACCAGTATTTTATTCACGACTCTGGCGTTGGTGAATAAACTAGTAAATTTAAATTATTTTTATTCATGCATACTCATGTTTTATTATTTTTCTATTTTTTTATTTTTTCTATTTTCCAATTTTTTTATTATTTTTTATTTTTTTCTATTTTTTCTATTTATGTTTTTTTTTTGGGTTGGGCCCAGCTCAGCCCACAAGGGCTGGGCTAAACCTAGCCGGCCCAGCCCGGTCATTGGCCCAAACCAGTGATCCGGCTGGGCCACACTAGGTACGCGTGATCTAAATCATACGTGCATGGCCCTGTTATTGAATTAAACTCGGACGGCGAAAATGAAATAAGTTAAAGCGGGGGAAACAGAGCAGAAGACTTACCTGGTTCGTTTGCAGGGAATTTGCACGTGATTGCTGAGGACGACGCTTCTGCCTTTGAATTTCTTCTTACTCCTTCTGTTTTTCACGTTGTATTCCTTTCCTGCGTCTCTGTTTCAGTTTATTTTTCTTCGTTTCTTTTGCTCTGTTTTCAGGACGAACCTATGCTCTCTCTCTCGGTCAGTTTTTTTTTTAGGCCGGTATTGGTGAGGGAAAGGCTCACTTCTGGTCTGGGTTTTAACTAGAAAAACTTAGAAATCCCTCTGGTTTATTTGTGTCTGTCTTGTTTCGGGTTTGCTTCCTCTCTCCCTCTAACCAACCTCTCTTCTTCGGTGTGCCTCGGTTTATATAGAGCCCGGCAGGTTGGTAACGAGCGGTAGGCTGAGGGTCGACCACCATTAAGGCGCCTATAATTGAAACCAATGGACAATTACTGTTGTAACGTCTCTTTACCTTTACTGTAGAAAACGGTCGTTAGCTTAAAGAAGAAGAAGATGAACAGCGTCTTCAAAACGACATCGTTTGGAGATAAACAGTGGCCATTTCATTTTGACCCGTGAAGTTTCAAAAAATTTATAATTAAGCCCCTAGTTTAAACCGTAATTTCCCCTGCATTTCGGCACCTTTTACAAGTTAGTCCATGGACTTTAATTTGCTGCAATCGTGCCCCCAATTAACCTCAAACTTTGCTATTTCTTCAATTAAGTCCCTGATTTCATTAATTTAATTAAATCCAAAGTCTAATTAAGTCTAAAACTTATCAATTCTCCAATTAAGCCCCTGATTGGATTAATTAAATTAATTCCAAGCTTAATTAAGTCTCAAAACTTATCAATTCTCCAATTAAAACCCTTGATTGGATGAATTAAATTAATTTTAAGCTTAATTAAGTCTCAAAATTTATTAATTCTCCAATTAAACCCTTAATTGGATTAATTAATTAATTCCAAGCTTAATTAGATTAATTCCAAAGTTTAATTAAGCCCTAAAACTTTCAATCTTGTTGCCCTTAACCCAAATTTTAATTCATTCTTCAATTATTTCATTTTACTTTTTTTTCATTATCATTATTTTTTTCATCATCATTTTTTATATCCTTTTCAGTAAATAAAATAATTAAAATAAAAGGGTCAAAAATTGGGTTATGACAAAGGTCGCCATGTAAAAATGCATTACTAACATCCATTTAGTAGAGAGACCACCCCTGGTTGATGGCAACAGAAAGAAGAACTTTAATAGTAGTCATCTTGGCCACATGAGTAAATGTCTCTTTGTAATCAACACCAAATTTTTAAGTAAAACCTTGTGCAACTAGACAAGCTTTGTGCTGATCAACTTTCCCATCGGATGTAAACTGTCTTGAATATTCAACGACATCCGACAACTTCCTTTCCAAAAGGTAGTGATGCTATACTTCATGTGTGATTTTCAATAAGAGCCTTCAATTCTTCATTCATGGCCTACTGTCATACTGTTTGTGATTGAGCGTTCTTGAAGTTCTTCGGTTTATGAACATTTGATATAAAGGTAAGGAATGCACTATATGTTAGAGACAGTCGATGATAATACATAAATCTAGAAATAAGATACCTCACATTATAGGTGACATAATCTTACATTCGAGATAGCGATTGACATGTTCGAAAAGAAACTCTTCTAGTAGTTGGTAGAACATCAAAAGAACTAGGTGGTTCTAATTCACTAATACAATCAAGTCTGGGATTGCTGGAATCAAAGGCAAACTGAAGTTTATTATTTTGGTCAGTTTGTGGTTGATGTTTTCGCATAACATCATTGCTGGAAATGGATGCAATGGAGGACTGAGTTTATTGGTCTGGATTGAGAAGAATACAATCAGTACTGGGAATAGTAGATAAAAATTGGTTAGTATTCTCAATACTGAGCAAAGGAAAAAGTTAATCAAGAACTCCCCCTGTTTTCCTACAGGAAAATATTATGTGTCTTCAAGAAATCTAACATCTCTGGACACATATAACTTCTTCAACAACGTGTCATGCATTTGTATCCTTTTTAGGATGTGGAGTAGCCCAAAAAAATACATTTGCTTGCTCTAGGATCTAATTTTTCATGGTGTGTAGCTGATAAATACATGAAATAAGTGCATCCAAACACTTTAATGTAAGATACATCTGGAATTTTTTCCTGTATAACTTCAAGAGGAGATTTAAATTCTAACACTCAACTAGGTCAGTGATTTACAAGATAAACAGCCGTAAGGACTCTATATGACCAGAAATCTTTTGGAACATTCATTTGAAGCATAATGGCACGAGTTTTTTCAAGTAGATCATGATTTTTGCATTCAGATATCCCATTCTATTGAAGTGTGCCAACATAGCTAGTCTGATGCAGAGTTCCATTAGAATGTAAATATTTTGACATGTCTTTGGACATACATTAAGTGTCATTATTAGATCGAAAAATTTTAATATGAGCAGAAAACTGATTAAGGATTAACAAATAAAAATCCTTAATACAATTAAATACGTCATGTTTAGTTTTCAGCAGGTACACCTAATAACTCTAAAAAAATCATCGATGAAGGTAACAAATATTTAAAACCATCAATGAAAGTATAAAAAGGTCCCCATACATCTAAATGAACAAGTTCAAAGGCATGGGTGGTTTTCGACACCAAAGAAGTAAAAGGAAGTCTTCTAGATTTCAAAAAAATAACAAATCTCATAATTTAAAGGTTCATATGTTTAAACCAATTTTATTTTACTAAGAACAAACTTTGAAGGGTGCACTAGACAATGTTGCCATAAGAGGTTCTCATGTGAAGGGTTAGTTGTTGTTTGAAAACCCTTAAAAATTTAAGATTTATGAGAGATATAATAGAGACCATGCAGAAAAAATCCTTCATCAATCATCTTCTTAGTGACAAGATCCTGAAACACAACCTTGGATGGGGTAAAAATCACTTCATAGTTTAGAGTAGATGTAATTTTACTGACAAAAAGCAATTGAAATGGAAAAGATGGTAAGAAAAAAACATCTGACTTTATCTTATTGGAGAGTAGGTTGATTTTTCCCTTCCTTTTAACATAAGCATTTTTCCCGTTAACAACAAACATAAAAGTGGGACAGACAAATGACTTAAAATCATGAATGCTATTTAATTTATTTGACATGTGATTAGTGGCACCAGAATCAATTATCCAAAGATTATTCAAATTTGCAAGTTCTAATGTAGTCATGAAAGCAATCAGTTTACCTTGGCTATTTTCAGGTCTGTCTCTGCTAAAAAATCAATAAAATGACTAAGGTGGGTAGCTGATTGCTTCTGGTCTTGAATGGTTGGTTGATCATGTGACTTTTCTTGGCCTTGTTTGTCTTGCAAATAATTTGCAAAATCAGACATTAAAGTTGCCGGGTTGGCAGAAAAAATCTTGGTGGAACTAGAATTATTATGTACAAGGCATGACTTATGATTATTTGCACGTCTTGGTTGTCTCCTCAAATCCTTTGCAAATTTAGGCTTGATTTTGGGATGCAGAAGCCAATAGCAATCCATATGATGACCAAGATTGTGACAGTATTGGTACTTCAAATTAGTTTGTTTCCCTTTGTAAGATTTATTATCATATAGTGATTTGTATTGACCATAATCAGTGGTTCCAGAATTCATATCTTGCGGTAACAACTTGGTCTGATATGCACGCGTATTAGATACTCCAACTTCACAAGTCATTACCTTTCTGTGTATTTCTTCACGTTGAATAGTAGCACAAACTGACTTTAAGAATGGCAGTTCTGAATTCATCAGAATGTGGCTTCGTGGATCTTTAAAATCTAGACTAAGACTTGCCAATAGCTGAAAAATTATATCCTCCTCAGTCCTTTTCTAAAGTATGGAAGCATCTGTAGTGTGAGGGCGATACATTTCCAATTCATTCCACAAGCTTTTAAAACTTCCCAATAGCTAAACAAAAAGTTTTCCTTCTTGATGAAGGTTGGCAACTTTGCAATGGATCTAGAAAATCCTCGCAGAATTATTTTGATTTCCATACATGTCACGAATAGCATCCCATAGGTCTGAAGATGATTATGAGAAACTAAAAATCTCGACAAGGTTTCTTTCTATGGAGTTAAGAATCCATGACATAATCAGCTGGACTTTGGATAGCCACGCTTTATATTCTGAATCACTCACTTCAGGAGAAATGGTCGAACCTTTTATAAAACCCAATTTAGATATTCCACCAAGGGCAATGGTCTTGACTAAGGAAGATAATTATTCTTTTATTGTGTGTGTGTGTGTAGCAAGGAAATTATGTGGCAAGGAAAGATAATCTTGCACATAATTTCTCTCAATAATCTCGCTAAGATTACATACTAATAATAAAAGAACATAATTGTATCTAAACTAGGTAACAAATAAATTACATTAGGCAATAGTATAATGCTAGAATATCTGCAGAATCATATTCGTCAATAACTGCATCTGTAGAATCATTTTGTCATTAATAGTTGTAGTATCTTCAATAACAACATTAACAATCCACATTCAATAATTCACACTCAATTCTATCATTTTTAGTTTGCATCTTTATTGAAAATTTCAAAATTGATCATGGCTAAAAGACAAAAATATTCTTTGCAACTTCATCTTGATGGCATGAGTTTCTATCTTTGCATAAAATCTTACTTGAAAACAATAAAAATTCAAAGACAATTTAATTCCCTGCAAATAAATATAAAAGTAACCAATAATTCTTCAACATTTGCTCCATTAATTAGGTAGAAAAAATTACAACTTACTTCAAAGTTTGTCACAGGATGCTTGAAAATTAGTGGGTGGCTAATTTTGCTGAAATAGTAACTCTTTCTTCATTTATGCTGGAAAACAAAACTCAAGATAAAAAAAAAAAAAAAAGAAGTTATTGTTATTGTTATTGTTATCCTAACAACAAAACCAAACCAAAAATTCTAAATTTATTTTTCAATGATTAATATGACGATATCGTCCAACGTCTCCTTTTCTCTATTTATTAGTCGCTGTCATAACTATTAGTGTTGGTGACGCTGCTCTTGAAAAGTAAGGATTCGGGGATATAAGATTTTAAAGTGGTAATTTGAAGGCTATGACCATTTTCAATGTTAAATGAAAAAGGACTGGAAGTGAAAAGCTTTGTTTAGGTTCTAGGATCATGAAATTAGGGCTTTCCTTTTAGAGAATGAGGGGGAGGCTAGGGATGAAAGCTAGGCTTTTCTTTTTCTTCTAAAGGTGGCAATGGACTAGATTGTTCTTGCAAAGAGTGGTAGTGGAAATACTAAAGGGGTGTTTGGTAATATGATAGGTATTGTTTTTCAAAGTATTTTTTATTTAAAAATTCATTAGAAACATTTTAAAAAAATTAGCATCAACACATTAAATTATCTGAAAACATAAAAAAAAATTAATTTGAAACAAAACAAATTCAATTTTTATTAAAAACACTTTTGAAATGCAAAAACAATTAGGTCTTAAATGAACTGGAGAGTTGCTTCACTCTTCATATGAACAGTGAAGCAACCAAGGAAAAAACCTAGTTCTTCTACTTGTGTGGTTAAGGATTTATTAATTCAATGTATTATGCATTTATCTCTCTTTTTTTCACATAATCTATTTGTTAGTTTAATTTTTTTTTCCATTACAACTTAATAAGTTAAAATAGGTTTTTTCAAACGAATCAACAATAATGTACAAGCTTGTTTGCTTAATATAGAAAAAACTAAAAGGCATGGGGTTTTTAACCCTTGCCTATATCTAAGATAGAAAGTATTATGAATTGCGAGAGTGCTTTATTTTTTTTTCTTTTTTATATGACCTAATTGATGGTCAATTTAAGTGAATTTGTTGACAAGACTCAAAGCTACATGATCAAAGTAAAAAAGGTAAGGAAAATAAGTGGTAGTTTTGAAATTGGCATGAAAAGTTCGCTTTGATCCTTCTACTTTTCAATTTATAGATTTTTGGTCCTTTTTAGTTTTTGAATATTTAATTTTTATACAAAACTTTATTTTTCAAACCTTGGTTTGAGAAAAAAAATTCACTAATTTCAAATTGAAAACAGAAAAAGTCTCAATTGACACTAATTCCATTCATAAAAAAAAGTCGATTTTAATATCAACAAGTTTTATTCAATGAGGGGAACTCCATTGAGATGTTCATTTCCCTTGCCATCATCTAAGATGGTAAATCTAAACTCGATAAGTTTTTTGAATTCAGATTTATTTTGGGCTTTTGGACCAATTTTAGGGTTATTTGATGCGATAAATGGGTTTGTCGATGTTTATCATGTTTTGTAGGTGTTTTGGATCAAAGATGAGTTGAAAACTGAGTTTTTAGACATAAAATACTATTGATTGATTTCCTAGTGACTCTCCAATCATGAAACAATACACACACACTTAGCACAAATGCCAGGCTTTTTTAGAATGGGTAGGCATGCAAACTTGCCCATGTTTTTTTACCATTTTGTTTTCCTTTTCCTCTATTTTTTAATTTTTTTATTGGATACCATTCAAATTCCATTTTTTTTATGAAATCATAACCTCTTTTTATATTAGTGAGTGCTCTTTTTATACGGCCTTCATAAATTTTTTTGAATTGATCAAATATTGTTTGGTCTTTTTTTTTTTTTGTGAAATTTTATAACATTGGTCTTGTTTTTTTTACTACCCTCCCCAATGGTTTTTCCTCAAAATAAAAAAAATTGTTGCTACAAATATATATATATATATATATATATATATATATATATATATATATATATATATATATATATATATATAAATATATAATGAAAATATTTTTTTTGTAAAAAAAATTATCCGACATGGGATAGAGTACGGCAAAATAGACTAGTTGCTTCTTAAAACTAGAGTTACAATTCAATGCCTAAATCTTCCTGCTTTCGGCTTGCATTAGATTACTGTGATTATGATTATGATTATAACTATAAAATAAATATATTTTATAATTAGTACCTATTACAACTCTCTATGTAAACCTGAAATCTTGTGCAGACAAACCAAATTAAGTAGAACTATACATAAGAGAATAAGCAACGCAATCACATTAATAAAATCCCTAAAAGCAATGGATCCTTTTTTTTAATTTTCTATACCATAGAAGGCAGGTTACAAGAAAAGTAGAGCTTGAAATGAAATATTTAGTCTTTCATTGTTTCCAATGTCTCTAAGGATTCCAAGGCTTCAAACTGGTTTTCCTCTGGTTCTAGATAACCAGCAGAGCCCCTGAAGAGCAAAATTGAAAGGCTTCCA
>Ga0325411_1010053_pt1 | contig 10016 bp, 5 predicted proteins | sample PopdelMetagenome_13_FD_206181 | JGI IMG/M metagenome (GOLD analysis project Ga0325411, IMG submission 206181) | Populus deltoides microbial communities from Bellville, Georgia, United States - Xylem-PdIQD-R4 | ecosystem: Host-associated > Plants > Phyllosphere > Stem > Wood/Secondary xylem...
TATATTCTTAAAGAGGCGCGTGGTAAGTGAGAAACGGAAAAGTAGGACAACCCCGATTTCAAGTCATGATCACCGAGTAGTTTTCGTCTAATCTGTAATCTTATTTATCCCATCTCCATTATTCCCTCTCCATGTCCAAGTATTCCTCGGCTAAACCCACCTGTGAAGCCCCACCTCGGGCATGGAAGAAATATACTATATCAAAGGAAAACAAACCATATTCCTCGGCGTCAACACGGGGTTCCCATCACGTGACTTGTGGACGTGACCTTGTCGAGGCTATTTACTCTCTTCTCTTGTTCTTTCTTTACTTTTGTCCAACCCCCCGTTTGAAATTTATGCTGCATTCTCTATATATTTCATTACGCTCGAAAACCCATGCTTTGCTTTTTATTTGTTTGTTTATATGAGTTGATTGCAATAACAACTAGATGATGACCAGAAAATGTTAATCTTTTCTTGATTATAGATTTCGAAGCCATAGCGCCTGATGCGCTCAAGATTCTCCGGGAAATGAATTTTTTTGTATATATTGTCTTAGTTTATTAAGGCTAATAAATTCTCTCTCTGTCTTTGGATTACTTAATTATAATAACCAGTTTGTACAATAGTATGGTAATATCCGGTCAACATGTCTCTATGGATCACTTGTTATGTTGTCAAATGCTACGGCTATATTCCATATCCCATGTGTTTGTCTTGTAAGAACTGTTCCTCTCTCTCTCTCTCTAAATATATATTTGAAAGCTTGAGCATTAATTAATTTTATATCTTTCCTAGAAAAGGACTCCATTCTTTTCCACGTTGCAACAAAATTAAGCTAAACCTTAGGGTAGCGAGTTCCCATGGCCAGCAATTCGTAAATTAAGATACCTAGCTCCTGATCATATACCATCCTTTTAATTAATTTTACATGTTTGTCAAAGCAGACCAAGCAAGGAGGCGTATATGGGTGTGCTCGCGTGCATACATTGCTTATCACCTGATCATCTACATGTAAATATATGCTTGTTAACTTTAATAGTTCTTACCATATTACTGGTAAATTAATCATATGCAAGGTGTAACAAGCTAGCTGTTTACACAGAAAATCCCATCTTTGAAATTAGGCCAACAAATTAAACTAAACGATAAGTAGCTATTTGTTAAAACAATTCCTTTTTTTTTTTAATAATTAAAACTGTCGAGTGTTATATGATCATCAGTACTGACCTAATGAGCATTTTTGGACAGCAACCCAGTAGAATTCACTCTTGGGTTTGAGCACAAAATAATGCTGACTTCAATTATAAATCGAATCATGATCATGCAGTACCAGTACATTTATGTCCATCTTTTGTCTGTCGATACGATTAAAATAACTGTATACCTTTTCGGAAGAATATTAGCTTCTTCATGGTGATTCGTGAGATCAGAATACAGGCATGTGTTGCTTTGAAATTTGGTTTTTCACCTTCTCTCACTCTTTGAGTATCGAAAAGAAAGATAAAGAAAAGAAAGGATGGAATCACCGAAATCAACGCCGTTTAGGCTGACGAGCACAGCTACATGCATGGAATAAACATGGCTTTACCAATTCCCACCACCGTATCGTTTTGCAGCAGGTTCGGTAGAATTTCCTTATGTCTTTAATTTGTAGTTACTATTACCTAATCACATAAGAAAGTTTTATGAACAGATCAAGATAAAAAGATCATGAAAATAGGAAAGAATTAAGACGGCTGGCAATATTCGAAACTCACAACTACTACTCAACAAGTTATTTATTGGTGAATTTAAATTAATGGGTACTGGACCCTTTTTGGAGAAGCTTAATTTAAAGCGACATTTTCCATCGCAAAAGAGTAACGTTCTCTGGTACCCATTCGCCACCAGAGAAGAGGGTCAACAGTTCACAATGGCTGTTTCAGTGACCACGGCAGGCATCCACCTCCAAGTAATCAGTGGACAATATTTATGTATTTATATATATGATGAAATTCAAAGGTGTTAATTTACCTGCAAAAATTGATTTAAAGTTGGATGAAGTCAGCCTAGCTAGTAACCTATATTCTTGTCTATTTTTGTAGAAAATTTGAACGAACTAAATAAGTACAACAATCTCATGTCTCGAGACTGAAAACTTCATCCTTTTACTAAACAAGGACATAAATACAACTCTGTGTGTGTGTGTGTGTGTGTGTCTATCAAGTATATTTGTCTCTACTTTGAATATTCAGTCACAATAAATTAATTAGCTACTTTCCAAGGAAATATATTGTTAGTGCTAATTAACAAAAAAAACTAAAAAAAATAGATAGGGTTTTATTGTGTTCTCTCCTCACAAAATACTTTCTACTGTAATAAAATTTTATTTTGTTTTTTTATGCTTTTTTTCTTTTTTACAATCTATATTTTTATTTTTTATTTTTATTTTATCATTTAACATTAAATTTATTGGAGATTGAATTTTATAATTTTTATAATTTATTTTTTATGAGGTTATCTTAGTCTCATGACCCGGACTGATAGTTTGACGGGTTAACTTAAGTTTTTTCTCCTCTTTCCTTGTTGATTTTCTTTCTCAATTTCATCCTTTAATATTGAGTTGATTCAGAATTAGTCTTTTTGATTTATTTTAGTTTGTTTTATACAGGATCATCCTCATTTTATGACACGGTTCATGTGTTTATTTACTCAAGTTGACTCGAATCCTTTTTGTGTTCTTTTTTTAGTTAATATTTCAATTTCATCATTTGACATTAGTTTATTGGGATTGAATTTCAAGATTTTTTTTAATTTACTTTATATGAGGTTCTTATAATTTCATGATCCGAACCACTAGTTTGATAAGTTAAGTCAATGAACTCGAGTTTTTTTCCCTTTTTTAATTAAATTTTATTTTTTAATTTCATCATTCATTATTGGGTTGATTGAGAATTAGAATTCATGATTTATTTTGGATTGCTTTCTATAAGGTTATCTAAGTTTCATGACTTGGGCCATAAGTTTGATATATTAACCTAGGTTGATTCGAGTTATTTTTTGTTTTTTTTAATTTCATTTTTCATTTAATTTTTTACAGCATCTCAGTATAGGATCATGTTTTATTTTATGATCATATTTTTTTTTATCATGTAGTTGAATAAAAATAATTTTTGAAAAAAAAATAATCTCACTAGAGTCTATAACCTGGTTCACAGGTTTGACATGTTAGCCCAGGTTACCCGATTCATAGGTTTAATGAATTCACCAACTGGTCAGATATTATTTTTTGGTTTTTGGTCCGTTGATTGTTTTTAATAATTTTTTTTTATTTAATCCTTCAATATTGGATTGGTTGAGAAATAAACTGCACGAATTTTTTTTTTATTTAGGGTTATCACTATCTCAAATAAGTTTTTATTTTTAAGTTGGTGCTCAATTTTGTTACCATATATTTTTATTATATAATTAAATAAGTAATCTAAATAATAAATTATTAAACTCAATGGAGTCCGTGACATAATTTACTTGGGAACTAAGATTGATTTAGTCTGTCATTGTCTCAATAATTTTAATGGAAAAAAATATTATCTTGAAGTTTTGTTAAAAGTTAAGTCATGTTTTTACCGGTCATTAAGATTGTATTTTGATTTATGAAATAAATTAATTTAATTTGGGATAAATCCAGCGTGATTTAGTTTGAAACTCGAGTTAGACAAAGAGTTAGGTTATGAAATTTCAAGAGTGAGCCATTAAGTCAGGTTTAATAACACAATCAACAAAATCTTTGTTTTTAATATTTCTTTAATATTTTTTAAAAATTATTTAACTCGTGGCGAAGCTCGTGCCAATAAACTAGTTAATTACTAAAAGATGTCAAAGACCAAAGAAAAAAGAATAAAAATAAATTAATTTCAAAAAGCTGATCTAACAATTAAATTTTTTATCAAAGGAAAAACAAACAATAAGATTCGATTTCTTTAAATTACAGAACGTCCAATTGAGGTTTTAAAATAGCAAATGAAGAATTAAAAATTTGACAGGTTAACTTGAGTTAACTCGTATAATTTTTTTAGGTCCTTTGTTAAATTGAATTTTTTTTTCAATTTTATCCTTCAACATTAAGTTTTTTGTGGGATTGTTATGGTCTCATGATTTGTTTTATTTTATTTTTTTATGGAATTATTATCATGGTCTCATGACCCAACATGCAAATTAATTAGTTAACCCGAGTTGACCTTAATCGATTCAATACGTTGTCGTCTCGGTATTTATACAAAAAATTTCATCTTGAATATTTATTTTGAAACAAACTACGTATTTACCAGTTATCCAAATTGTTTTATACTCTTCAAGTTGAACATATCATATTGAATTAGTTTTCAAATAATTTTTTTTATTTTTTCATAAAAAAATATTAGTAAAATTTTAATATTTTTTTTACATTAAAAAAATCAATTTAACCAGGGCCGTAACATGGGGTATGATGTAATTAGATATCTGCATGAACTAAATTGTCCGGTTATATAAAAGGAGCGGGGAAAACAAAAGAAAAGAATAATCAAAAGAAAAGAATATCTTCAATGAATCATATTCCCCGATCCAATCAACATTGTCCTTGTTAGCAACAGATTGAATGCCCTTCTGCTTCAAATGAAAATCTACATGCAGCAGCTACAAGATCGGTCAAGCCAATTAATGCATATCGGGTCTTAGCTGGCACGAGAGCATAGATAGGAAATTCCTTTTTTCTTTGTGCAGAAATGAAAATGAAATATCGTTGGAGAGATGGGAACAACGGGCAAATTTTACATTCTCACTGCCAAAAGACATTGACTACGTTGAAGGCTAGCCCCTAGCTACATATATATCCTCACCGGGCTGAGTGAACTGAAGGTGACGGATAGGTCCCGAACTCCTGCAAACATTATTAACCAGACCAGCCCCGAACTCACCAGTCCCGAACTCCTGCAAACGTTATTAAGTCCCGAACTCCTCCTGCAAACGTTATTAACCAGACCAGACCAGTCCCTTCTCTCTCTGACATCAATTTGTTGGAAGAAGATGGTACATGTACAGTTCTTTTCCCCCCCAGGAACTGAGAGCAGTGGAGCCATGAATATTTAATCAGAGAGGGCCGTATCCTGTAAGAGTCAAGGAGCCAATCTCTAAAAAAACAAAGTGTTAAGAGGTTATGTCTGGTGCATAATTCGCTGTGTGATGAAAGTTGTGCTCTCACTTTTTTTTTTTTAATATGATAGTTGGGGTAGTTTATGTTTATTTTGATTAATTTTATAGAGTTTTTAAATTTTATAAATATAAAAATTAATAACCATATAAGTTTCAGTAGTTATTTTATTAAAAATTATAGTATTCAAATTTAAAATCATTCAGGAGCAAACTCTTTAATATAAGGCTAGTATTATTATTTACCGACAATATGGTTAATTGTTGTTGGTGTACGATCGGGATTTAATATAGCTTCTATAAATTCAGCAACCCTATTGATGAAGTTTTGGATCGATATCACTGCAAACTGAAATATATTGCACCTAATTAATTTCACAGGACCCACATTCAGAGTAGATCATGTGACTGCAATCAGTTGTTGGGGATTGCAGAATTAACACGAGGGATTTTTACTCTAGAATGTGAATGAAAACATTAAAACAGTTTTTTTTTTTTTTACAGTTTTGTTTTTCCTATAAAAATAAAAAATTAAAAACTCACCATTTAAATCTTTTAACAATAATCATTATTCATCATTAAATTAATAGCGAAACAATAAAAAATTCTATATTTTCACAAAGATTTTTTTTGTTATTATTAGGTTAGATAAGAAACAATTTGGTTTTTAAACAAATATAAAAATTAATGAAAGAGCAAAAAATAAAAAATAGCTGGTATGAGCAACACAAAACAAACTTTTGTAATAATATAAACAAATTGAATAATTTTTCATGCATCATCATCCTAAAGATGAAAGAAAAAAATATGAAGTTCTAGCTCATGTGTTTTTAATATTCAAATACATAGATAAATTTCAGCTAAAATCTTTAAAGAGTGTTTTGAATTATGATACAGAATATCTTTTTAAATAATTTGTTTTTCTTGAAAATGCTGACAAACACCACCTTAGTTTTCACACGCATTATTCAAGAAAGGCCGGCTTTTCTTTTTTGGTGTTAATAAGACTTAAGGGCAGCTTTCTTCCTTGAAGAAAAATCCAGGCCCAAAAGCAGTCGAATAAAAAAGCCCAACAATTAGGCCCTTTCCTTTCTACCTCAACTAAGCCGGGCTCTGAGTGGTTCTTCCTCCTCTGTTCCAGATTTCGATTCCTTTTTTGGATCTCACAACCCGAAGACGAAGAGAGACAGAAGTTGATAGAGAGATGACACTGTTTCACTTCTTCAACTGCGCGATTCTCACCTTCGGCCCTCACGCCGTCTATTACTCCGCCACTCCCTTGTACTCTCCCCTCTCAAAAGAGTCCTTTTAAATTCCAATAATCATCTTGCAGAAAACCCATTATAATTTCTGATTTATTTTAAATAATTTTCTGGTAAAATTAAATGTTTACAGGTCTGAGTACGACACACTTGGTACTTCTGTTAAAGCTGCTCTTGTTTATCTTGGAACTGCTTTAGTTAAGGTTTGTAGAGTCCTTTAATTGTGGATTTTATTAATTTTAATTCAATGGTGGGATCTTTTAGCTAAGATTTCTTTTTATGTATGTTGGCAGCTGGTTTGCTTGGCAACCTTTCTTAAGGTGTCTGAGAATGATAGCTTTGATCCGTATCAGGTGCTCTTTTTTTATTTAAAGATTAATTTTTAACAATTTTGAAGTTGAGATGGAGCAATTTATACTTGTCTTTGATTAGCTGAATTTTGATGTATAAGAAAGCTAGAGAGTGTTAAAGAGGAAATAAAATGCTTAGATATGAAGGTAATGAAAACTGATTGTGTTGTATTACGATCACCAAAGATATGCTTGTGAGGCTGCTTATCAAGTTTTGTGTAAGAAAAATAAAAACTTTCCTGGAGCGATGAACAAAAAACAGAGAAAGGAGAATGAGTAGCATTTAATATCTTTTTGCTGGTCTTCTTTTATAATTTCTTGTTTTAAACTCATCATATTTTGAAATTTCGCCCTTGAGATGACTAACACGCAAACTTATTTTCTTTTCACGCTAGTTGTGCTTGACTGCTTGCTCTTAAAGGTTTTCCTGCTTTCTGTTAAGACGTGTATTCTGATTTGGGAATCACCTGTCGCTAACACCGCCTACATGCAGGAACTTCTGAAAGCACTTATTGGATTTATAGATGTTGCTGGGCTTTACTTTGCCTTGACCCAATTGACTCATAGGAACATCTCCCAAAATCATAAATTTCAAGCTGTTGGACTTGGTGAGTTTAACTTGTCTAAGTCATATCATTTGAATGGTAACATTCTTTTCCCTTCAAAATTAAGCTGAGTTACTGCTTTGAATCGATACTGAATTCCTTCTCCAGAATCTTGCAACAGGTTCTTTTATAATTTCTTCAGAAACTTATGGCCTCAACTTGTGGTATACTTCCTTAAGAAAAAAGGGTGCAGAAAACCATAGTTCAAAAAATAGCAGTTGAGTTAGGGTGCTTTTTTTATTATTATTATTATTGTGTGTTAGTTTCAACTGTTTCCCTCATTTCTTCATGGACATTTGTCCTTTTCTTGACCCTTTTCCTCTTGTTGATCCTGATCTTTCGGAATTTTTTCAAACCACTGTGTTTTTTTTTTTACATGAAAAATATAGAAACTAGAACTGGTTTGTGCTGCTGTAAATGAGAAAGAAGAAAATTAACGGTATTGTATTTATACATGTTGCAAATCTTCATAATCTCTTCTATTCATGCTCACATGCAAAAAGGAGTGGTTGATCTCATAAATCCATCCTCATGGTTTTCTTTTCACTTGGCCTTAGTTATGCGAGCTTAATAATCTTCATAAGCTTTACAACATTATTTCCCCATTTGCAGGATGGGCTTTTGCTGATTCTGTTTTACATAGACTGGCACCTCTATGGGTGGGATCTAGAGGACTAGAATTCACATGGGATTACATTCTGCAAGGCCTTGAAGCAAACGCAAACTTGGTATGTTTGTTTTCTTGCTAATCTCTGTTACTGCTTGTCATATAATTTGCTTAGATTAATTTGAAACTTCAAAAGATAAAAAAAAAATTGGGATTATACATGTATGATATTTGTAGTGGATCTTTCTTCTCATCTGTGAATTTCAGGTGTTGAGTATATCTCTTGCTGCTTTGGGATCTCTGATGTGGCTTCGGAAAAATAAACCCAAGACTTTGATTCCCATCATATATGCATGTGCGGGAATTGTGGCAACCATGCCATCCATCACAAGGTTTGCTACTCATCCTTCGTTCTTTGCATAATGTCAAAAGGTCATGTTCGTGTGTGCACACGATATTTGAGCTATATAGCAATTTAGAAAAATGCATTAGATTCAACAGTTACCCTACGATTGGAGGGTATCAAAAATCAGAGAGGCTGAGCACTAGGTGTTTGTGTCAATTGTTTCTTAAAACCTTGTAAAAGGTTTTCTTGGAAACTGTGTTCTCTTAGCATGTGTAATGAAATGCAATTTCATTACAACCCCAAAGATGATAGGAAAAAGAGCATCATGGATTTTGTATGTTTATGGTTTCATTCTTCTGTGTCTGGAATAACAACCTGCGCTGAGCTTATTCTTTCATCTGTCTTGCTAAATTATGGCTTTTGCAGCTACTTGAGAAGAGGATTGGGGTGGCATTTTCCTAAGGTGGTAGGATTTGAACTGTTCACCTCTCTGATGATGGCTTTTATTAGCTGGCAACTCTTTTCTGCATGTCAAAGACCCTCTTCTTGAGGCAGCCCAATAGCTTCTCTAACAGCAGATAGTTAGCTGAAGAAAAAGCTCTTGAAGCATATTGAAAGAATTCGCTGATCATATTGCTGTTAATTAGCACTGCCAATTGTTGCCTCAAGAGGCTGTTGTGTTGCTTTTAAATTGCAGTCTCTTCTATATAACCTTCAGAAATTATTGAGAAACAATTTTGACTTGCACTGGACTTTGTCTTTTTCCTCCTGCCATCTGACTCAAGAGTGATTCCTAACACCACGGAATTAGTTGCTCTCTATGTTGTCCTGAGACTTGCTTGTCCTAATGACTCAACAGGAAGGTTTGAAGCCTTGGCATTCATTTACTTCACTAGCTCAAAACGGTGAATTGAACTTTCGCCTTGACAAGTGTTCAGAATGATAACAAAACTTTCATTATCGGGTAATTGATTGTCTTTTGTAAGCTTGTTACTTGTTCCTAACCTGACAAGTTGCACCTTTTTTTTTTTTATCTCGGGTAAAGGAGTGGTTTGATACACATCTTAAACAATACACTCACTTTCCTCAACCCACGCTTCAGTTCGGAGGAGTACAAATCCAACAGCAACCCCAACCAAAACAAGGCCGTTCACGATTGCAGCAATCCTGAATATCTCACCCACATCACTGCATTTAGAGGAGAGTGCACCTCCACCTCTTCCGTGCGTATTTGATGCTGCTCTCAACGAGCCAACCACTTTTGCAAAGCACTGCTCGGTGGAGACCGGCATGCTCAGAGCAAGGACACTGTTGCTGGCTTTTAGACCTCCATAGGGATTCGTTCCTACAATGACAACCACCTTGTTCGTTCTCCTGGGAATCTTGCTGCCAAAGTTCATGACTGCACCGGTTATCATTGCAGGAGCAAAGGCAGCTGCTGCTGTTGCCATGTCTGAAATGAGCACAAGTTTGGAAGTTACATAGCTTTCGAATTTAATAAGCTAACTGCATTGAATCAGAATTGCCAGATAAAATGTTGAAATTGAAGGAGGGGGTTAATGGGATTGCCTATATCTTGGATTGGAGAAGCTTGCAAGCAAGAAGAGAGAGTCAAGAAGGAGCGTTTTTGTAAAGGGATGAATTTGGATAAGGTGAGAAATACTATGGTTAGGAGCCACGAGGAGAAAGTGGAAC
>Ga0325411_1010061_pt1 | contig 10012 bp, 3 predicted proteins | sample PopdelMetagenome_13_FD_206181 | JGI IMG/M metagenome (GOLD analysis project Ga0325411, IMG submission 206181) | Populus deltoides microbial communities from Bellville, Georgia, United States - Xylem-PdIQD-R4 | ecosystem: Host-associated > Plants > Phyllosphere > Stem > Wood/Secondary xylem...
TAAAAAATATTAATTTTATGTTTTTTTCTTCAGATAAACAACAATTCTAAAAGCATTTAAAAATTAAGTAGGCTGTAACGTAAAAATACGAATACCAATTAATAGTAGATCATTGACTGAAAGCATGTTTTACCCAATTAATAAGAGGATAAAATCCACATGTCCATGGCTTGAGATTGATTCGTCGTCGTATATGGCAAAGCATTTAGCAACATGTGAATCTCAAGTGAACACCATTACGAGCCAAGTGTAATCATTCGAACCAATAAAACTTCAGAAAACATTTGCTTATTAATTATTTGTAAAAATAAAACCCTGGTGAAAGTGCATACTTTCAAACCCTGATATTTGAAATCTACTTTTTTTTTAACAATTAATGCATTCATAAATTTAATTATTATGTACAAATAAAATGATTTAATTTGCACGGCTAACAATGTTAAATTGCGAGGATTTTATTTAATTATGTAGATAAATTAATTGATCACGTAACTGAAGTATTCCAGCAATGTTTTTAAAATACACCAATATTAGAAATATACCTTTTTTTTAGAAATATACTTGAATATATGATTTGAGGTAATTTCTAAAGGTGATAATTTTTGGTTCGGTTCGGTTTTTATATAAAAAAGCAACCAAATTGAATTTGTTTTTAAAAAAACCAAAACCGATTCAAACTGACTGGTTTTGGTTTGTTTTTTGGACAAAACCGGTTTAAACCGGTTTGGTTTGTTTTTTTCCGATTTCGGTTAGGTTTTTTCTGTTTCAGGCTTATAAAATCGAAACTGCACCGGTTGGTTTTTTCAAAATTTTAATTGGTTTAATAGTTTTTTTTCATGGTTCGGTTTTTTCAGTTTTTTTTTAATTTTCTTGATTTTTCAGTTTTTTTCTCACTCTTGATAATTTCTAGTAAAAAGACACCAAAACGATACTTTTTGAATGTTTTTTTTGAATGTATCTTTTTTTTGAATTTCAAACAAACCACTCAGATCCTAATTTGTGTGTTAATGATAATCTACTATTTTCTCACCATGTTTTTTTAATATCTAAACCCATTGGCAAGGGATTCGATGGACGGGGATGCTTTTTCCTTCTCTTCATGCTTATTGGGATCTTCTGTTAGGTTAGTGTTTTAGAGCAAAAAAATATATAAATATTTATGGTTTAAATAAACGAAGATAAACACATGAGATAAATACATATGATAAATATATAAATATTTTTTTTGTTAAAAATTATTTTTTTTTCTCTACATTAAATTTCTGTAGTATTTTTTATCACTTTGATATGCTAATATAAAAAATAAATTTTAAAAATATTTTTTAAAAAAACATCTATCACATTATCAAAATCACTTTAATACTCTTAAAATTATGAAAAAATATTAATTATTTGATATATTATTTAGATAATATTATTAATTTTTCAATACTATACTGTAAATTAAATAGGAAGATATATATTTTTTATTTTGACTATCTTTATCTTTTTATCTCAAGAAAATAAGTAACATTAACTAAAAACTCTGAATAATATGAGAAGATTCAAATTTACTCCGCTAAATAACTGAAAAAAACAAGTGTAGTCAAGAATGATTTGGAGCATTAATGCAGGGTCTTTTCTCATAAATTACCACAGCCTCTATGAAGCCACACATCTAGTCCTAGCCCACTGGTCAGTGCGCAGGTGGTGCCCCGCCCCATTTCCATCAAAACTCACTGGTCACTGCCCAATGGTCCCTACCCATTTATTTTTTTTTATCCAGTACGATAATAATTATAATTATAATAATTCCTGCTAACAATTTTGTAAAAATGCCAGTAATTCTATAGCCTCGTGAACGGAAATAGTAAACCGAAAATAAATAGTAAAATAGTATTTACTATTTATAATAAATTTATATTTTAAATTCCAGCCCATTAATAACTAATATGATATCCATTAAAAGTTTGTATCATCGTTAATTTTAAAACTCGTGAAATTAATCGAAATATACACAAACTGATCCAGATATCCACATTAATAAATAAATAAAAATAATAAATTTATTTGAAGATTGATATAGCGTAACTTTCCGCTTATGGATTGATTAATTTATTTATTTTTAAATAAATTAAAATAATATTTTTATATGTTTTTTTTAAATCAACTTGTCTTGACATAATCAATCCTATATCAATCTTAAGATTCAAATTAAAAAATGTGTCCATTGTCTAAGTAATGATTGTTTTTTAAAATATTTTTTATTTAAAAAAATATCTAAATATTTTTTTTACAATAATATATTAAAATAATTTAAGATTATAAAAAATTTAAATTTTTATAAAAAATACTTTTCAACTTAAAAAATAAATGGAATTGGGTTCAAGAACAAGAAAGGTGACATTCATGCACCTAGACAAAAGCAATTCTCACAGTTGGATTAAGATAAACCATTTTTTAAATAAAGGTGGACTATTAATGAAGCTAACTTTTCTAATTGTGATCTTAGAATTGCTATGTACACACACAATCAATTTAAATCTCAACCATCAAGATCAATCAAACACAAACCTCTAGTTCATAATAATTAAAAGATCCCCATCTCCACAATGACTTGGATTTAAATTATAATCCATAAAAAAAAATCCTAACAACTATATTGAAATCAGACTAAAAACTAGAAATTCACAGAATAAACTATGAACAAACACCCAATACAAATTTTTCCAGACTACTTGTTCGTGTATATTTAATATTGTAGCGGTTTGTATTTTTTAAAATGTTTTTTATTTTAAAAAATATTAAATTATTATTTTTTATATATATTTTTTGAAAGGTTTGGTATACTAATAAAAAAATAAAAAAACACTATTTTAACTTATATTTGCCCGCTTAACATTGTAGCAATTTATATTTTTTAAAATATTTTTCGTTTAAAAAATATTAAATTATTACTTTTTAAAATATTTCTGAAAGTATTGATATGCTGGTGTAAAAAATTAAAAATCTTATTTTAATATATTTTTAATTAAAAATTGTTTTTGAAATGTATCTTGTAACGCACTGTGTGAAACTTTAAATTTAAAACTGTATTACAAATTAAAAATCAAAACTAACAAGTGAAAATAAATTACCATAAAAAAGGAAAGAAAAGACATCACAATAAAAATAAAAAAAAAACAACAGATAAACCACCACCACCTCTCGTTAATCCAAAAACAGACCACGCTTCCTACAGATGGTTACTCCACTCTCCCTCTCTCTCTCCCCACTTCAAACCCTAACTATCACTCCATATAAACAAATTCAAACTATAAAATATAATATTAAAGATTTACTAGGACGACAAGCAAAAGGGTCCTTCTCTTTTCTCCCTTCTTCTCTAGAATTCCCTTCTTCTAGCACTCTCTATTTCCCTTCTTCTTCTACTTGTTGCTCTTTCACTTTCTAACTCCAAAACAAAAAATGGGTTCAACAAACAAAGACCCAATTCACCACCAAACAACCCAAGTCCATTCTCACCACGAAGAAGAATCAAGAAGGGCCATAGTTTAGAGGGGGGTTGTTTTGTGTAGTAATATTGGCTACATTATGGGAAAAGTGGGAAATGGTGTTAATGGTAGTGAAGAGGAGCAAGGAATAGGTACAAGTGATGAGAATGGAGAGCAAAATGTAGAGAGGAGATTTTGTTGTTTTGGATGTAAAGACAATTTTATTGTTACTAGGTTTATTGGATTTAGATGTGTTTTTGTACTTTTATTATCTGTTGCTGTTTTTCTGTCGGCTCTTTTTTGGTTGCCTCCTTTTATAAAATTTGCAGATCAGGGGGGTCTGGATCTGGATTACAGGTTTAAAGGTAGGGATCGATTTTCATTTTTTTTAAAATTTTTTCTGGGTTTTTGGATCTGTGGGTGTTGGCATTTTGAACCAGGGATGGATCTGGATTATTTATTATTTATTTTTTAGTGGATATTTTTTGTTATGTTTAATTCGTGGGTATTTGTTTTTTGTTCGGTGAGGTTGTTAAGAAGTGTTTGGTTGATAGGAAAATGCGAGAACAAAGAGGAATGCGGAATTTATCAATTTGGCTTTTTTTTTATGGTTGCTTGAATTTGGGGTTTTGAAAGTGGTTATGATCAGTTGGTGGGGTATTGGGTTGGTGAGAAAATGTAGGGAAAGTAAATGCTTTTTTTTTAACTGAGGAAACAAGGTAAACTACGCAGCATTTAGTAATTTAAAACTGGAGTCTGAAAATCTTATTGTGGTTTGGCAATTTTGGTTTATTTAGATTTGGTCAAGCTAGATATACCAGTGAAGGAAGAATTTTGGTATCATAGTTTCTATATCAAGGTGGTGGTCTTTTGCGTTTCTAAATCGAGTATAGGTCTGGATTTTTGAGATATAGACCTAGGTTTTGGGACATGGATTTCTTAATTATGGATTGTTTAAGACTGAAATTTAGATGGATGGGATATGTTGTACGGTTTCATGCTAGTTTTAGTAAATACATTCTATGATGCATGCAAAACAAGAAATTTGAATTGCTCAAAATAATTGCTCAATCATGGTATTTCCGGAAGCTAAATAGGTATCTGCTTATAGTACTATAACTGGACTTCGTGTACCGTATGCCTTTTCTGTAATGATAGTCGCAATGTTCTTGCTAAAGTTTTTTCTTTGTTTAAAATAATTTGTCATTGCAATATGTTGCTATTGAACAGTATACTGTGCAGTATGCTGTTCCATATTGATTATGCGTTAAGTATGAACTTACACCCTTCAAATTTATTAGCCTATCCACTTAATAGTGCTGATAATTGGATGGAAGCTTTAACAAGGTGTTGGAGTCTGCCGATGTGTTATGTTCCATAGATGATAGGTCTTCATATCATAGTCATGCATGGCTGTTTTTGTTAGGTGCTGCAAGCGAGGTTTTACTGAGTTCTTTAATGACCGATGAATTTGGTTTGGCTTTCAGTCCCAATGAATTGGTGACAAAGGTGTTATTAAGCTTAGTTCAGCTGCATATCTAGTATCTTGTGGATAATTTGAACTGAATCGGTTCTTTAATTAAGTTATCACTGGTGTTTTTCATGATGCTGATAAAGCATTCATGTAGTGTCCATGCCTTTTGGGTCTCAATCATGCAGCACCTTTTACGGGTTTCATTTTTATTTTGGAATAGGAATCACCTTCAGTCACATTGTGCTGTTGATATGTGCAAAAGTGTAAAATGGTTCAGTGGAGAGTATCATTGGTCATTGCGTTGAGGTTTGTTTCATTGATGCGACATGTGTTATTGGATGCCTCTGTGTGATAAACATCAATGGATTTGTAGACATCCCTTGATGCTTTTACAATGATGTCAGTGTCTTAACAGTGAGTGAATCGTTTCTGCAAAAGAAAGAAAAGGACATTAAAAAATGATAAGAGAAAGGTGTTGGTTTTGAAGCTGTAGAAGAAAAGGGCAAATGAAAATGTGCCTTTCATGCTATATGTTATGTTGGTGCATGCAATGAATGATTCTGTTTATTTGATGTGCATTTTATCTTCACAAGTCCTTTTTTCAAATTATTTCATGGGTTCAAACCATGAAATTCACTCTTTCAATTATTGTTATTAACATGTTCAATTTTTATGTATACAGATCATGATATAGTAGCAAGTTTCCTAGTCAATAAGTCGGCTTCCTTGCTGGAGGACAATAAATTGAAGCTTCAAGATGATATTTTTTATGAGATGAATGTTCCAAATACCAAGGTATTCACTTGATTAATCACTCTTATATTATTCAATCCATACTTTCTCAATTTTGATTCAAATTCATTTGTTGAATCAGGTTGTTATCCTGTCTCTAGAGCCTTTCACTGGATCAAACACAACAAAGGTCGTGTTTGGGGTTGATCCTCTTGAAAATGATTCAAAAATAACATCAACCGATCAAAGTCTAATCAGGAGCTTGTTTGAATATTTGGTTGTAAACGACTCATCTCTCAGACTGACTGACTCCTTGTTCGGAGATGCCTTCTCTTTTGAGGTGCTAAAATTTCCTGGAGGAATTACCATTATTCCACCACAGAGTGCTTTTCTTTTGCAGAAAGTGCGGATACCATTCAACTTCACCTTGAATTTCTCTATTTTTCAAATACGGGAAAATTTTGCAGATCTGAAAAGTCAACTGATGACAGGACTTCATCTAACAACCCGTGAGGTTTGCTGATAATTTGCCTCCTTTCTTTTAAACTATGACCTATTTTGCACTTTATGTAACAACTATTTGTATCCATACATGTGTGTGAGGTATCTCTTTACAGCAGCGTTTCAGTATTCCAACTTTTGAATGTGTATTTGAGAATGTAGCATGGTATGTTTGTGTATTGGTAGTGAGGGATCATGACTAAGGATTGGGTCCTTTGAAGTTGTGTAAAAAGCGAGTTGGTAGGAATATGTGAAGGAAGGGTTTCTTTCCTGCATTTAGAATCCTTTTTTCTGAAATTGAGAGAGAAACTCATGTGATGTAACTTTTTATCCGTCAAAGATTCTATTCCATGGTCGCTCAAATAGAGATATGCCTGTCAGTTTCTCTAGAGAATTGATTCATTTACCCCTCTATGGTTTGCTGTGCAGAATCTGATGGTTTGATGTTTGAATGCAGAACTTGTATATAAACTTATGGAATTCACAAGGTTCAACAGTGGCTCCCCCTACTACTGTTTTGTCATCAGTTATACTGGTTATCGGGAATACCCCCAGGTTAAAGCAACTGGCTCAAACCATCAGAGGTCATTCCAAGAATCTTGGCCTGAATAACACTGTTTTTGGTAAAGTGAAGCAGGTTCGTCTATCGTCCATCTTGCAACATTCTCTCCATGGTGGTGAAGGCAGTGCCCCTTCACCTTCTCCTACATCTCTTCCTAACCCCCCTCACCACCACCACCGCCCCCACCACCACCACCACCACCACCACCGACACCACCACCACCACCACCACCACCACCACCACCACCACCATTCCCACCCCCACCATGCCCATGCTCCTGCAATTTCACCTGTACCTCCAACTAAGAGAAGTGCACCTGCACCTGTAGATGGTTCACCTGCCCCATTGAAAAGTTCACCCGCACCTCATAACAGCAACGGAGCAAAGCCTCCTGGTTGTCAATTTGGGTGTAAAAGAAGGTTTACAGGGAATGGCAGAAAGGGGTCTCATTTAGCCCCTTCAAATGCACCTGGTAGTTCTCCTCACATGTCTGCCACCTCACCTCAACCTGACAATGGTCCACCATCAGTGTCACCAACCCCTTCACCAATTTCCCAAACAATTCCTGCATCTAGTCCTTTGCCAAGTGTAGTCTTTGCCCATGCTCAGCCACCATCAGGGGGTAAACCTGAGGAGCCTTATGACACAATGCCGTCAGTTTCACCATCACCGGCACCATCTTCATGTGAGTACATTAAATAAACTAAGTGCTTCTTATCAGAGATAAAAGCATAGATTTAGTACTTTCTTTTCCTTGTAAATGGATGAAAATTGTTTCTCTGCATGGACATTCATCCCCTTATTTTTCATTCCGGCTCTCTTACTGCATATTTGTCTATGAAACATCACATGGGTTGATTTGTTTGGTATATGGGTTCCTTTAGTCTTTTGTTTTTTCCCCTCACACACCTTTTTTTTTCACAGGCTTGATTTTTCTTTGCATTTATTTCTAAAACAATCTCTTTTCTTAGATGGGCAATGGAAATCTTTCACGCATGAAACCATACTCCAATGATCTGAAACTGCTGGACCATTATTCAAATGGTTATATTCACATGAATGCCATGTACTGAACATCTACTTTTGCAGCTTCTTCAGGTCATCTCACTGTTCAATGGTCAATTGTGCTATCCCTGGCTGCTCTTGTATTACAATTATAACAAAGCAAAAGAGAAACGGTCTATTTTCTAGTTAAAATCACTTCTCTGGGAGTCGAAGGACTCAACTGCATCTTGCAATTCAGACAGACAGAACAAACTGGAGGAGTTAAAGTGGGAGCAACGCAAAGGGCGTGCCTCACATCCAAGTGGATACATGTTTTTGTGCGTGTAAATATTTGATTAAAAAGTTCAGCATGCAGATGCATTTTCAGGTCAAAGTCACAGAGGTGGCAGGTCTTTGATTGTATTGCTGCTGTTGTGTATTCCCTTCTGCAGAAATGTAAGAAGGAAAAAAAAAAGCCAAAAAAGAAAAAAAGAAAAAAAAAAGAACAAAACAAATGTATCAAGTTACCATTTTGTTTCTCATCCCTGCCAAGTCAATCAGGTATGATTTTTTATCCCAAGGCCCCCCCTGCATATTGTCTTTCAGTTTTGCCTTTAAACTTTTAGCCTTTAGAATCACAATGGCCGGATCTTGTGCATGGTGTATTGGTGTTTTGCCTAAATCCTGTTCCCTTAATTTCTTGAGAGAGAGAGAGAGAGAGAGAGAGAGAGAGAGAGAGGGAAAAAGGAACAGAAGATGCAGCACTTGTGTCCCATTTGTTGTATGTATTGGAGCATGGGACGAGGGATATGGTGGTTGAGTGTTGGGTGGATAGGGTTCATCTGGTATCAATGCCTCTGTTCAAAAAATATATAAAAAAATAATTTGAAGAAAAAAATAAAAAAATTTATAAATTTTTTTGAAAGGGATTTTGAAACTTTAAAACAAATTGGTTCTTGCTTAGTAAAAGATGGCATTAATAACATTGTTATTTGGGTTCCGTCGTAAGGTAGTAAGAGCAGTCACAAATTCAAACCTAAGTGCTTCAAGAGTGCACCAATGAGCTAAACATTATTTGGTTGTTGTTCGCTCAACTCTTTTTGGTGGAATTTCCTACTTATCATTGATGCAGTGGAAAGCCACAAAGCAAATGCTTGTTCATGCTACATGGTGGCCGCACACAGAGCCAACTGGCTCGGCAAAATCCTTTTTACTTGCTTTGTTGTCCTTGCCATTTTATACCCTGTACAATAATAATTTAAAGCTAAAAAATTTTATTTATAAATTATATTGGATTGTAATGCTAAATATCTTTTTAGTATACTAGATAATTACTTGTTTTTGTTGAACCAAAAAAATAAAAATTATATTTAGGTGCTATTAACATGTTTTCTAATAAAAAAAAATTAAACTATATTATATAGTTGACAACTTGATTAAAAATCAAGATTATATATATTTTTACAGATATTGAGATGGTAAAATATAAGATTTGCTTGAATTTACTTATATTTATTTAAATCAACTTAGGTTTGTTTGATATATCTTCAATCTAGATTATGAGATTTTGATAATTTTATATATATAAAAATTATTATATCAATTTAATTTTGAGTGATGAAATTAAAAATTAAATTTAATTAGAGAAATGAGTCTAGTCAATCCATGTTAATTTATAAAATGTTATGAAACTGAGATAATTGCATTAAAAGAAAATTAAAATAAATTATGAAGATTAATTTTTAATTAATTCAATGTTGAAGCATAATTTTTTTATTAAAAAAAATATTTCGAGTTAATTGAGTTAATTCGTCAAATTCAAATCATGAGACTTGAATAACTATATAGGAAACAAAATTATAAATTGAAATTCTCAATCAATATAATATTAAAAGATAAAATTAAAAATAAAAATATTCAATTATAAAAGAAAAGAAAAAACTTGAGCCAACTTGTTTAACTTGTAAAACTCGTGACTCGGGTTAACATGTCAAACTAATTTTATAAAATTAAAATAATTTTATATAAAATAAATTAATAATAGACAAGTGTTGGGCAAGAATCTCTCCAAACATACCTTTAGCTGCCACAATGATCAATCAATGAGTCGGTTTATCATGCAGCAATATAAATAATATCAATGCGCTAAGTCGAGAGATTGGGATCATGATTCAAGCTGCATATTTGAAAAAAAAAAAAGCTTGGATTATCGAGTCCAATACATCAAGTTAATCCAGATTAATTATTAAAAAAAATTTATTGGTGTTGAAAGTTAATTTAACAACC
>Ga0325411_1010062_pt1 | contig 10011 bp, 6 predicted proteins | sample PopdelMetagenome_13_FD_206181 | JGI IMG/M metagenome (GOLD analysis project Ga0325411, IMG submission 206181) | Populus deltoides microbial communities from Bellville, Georgia, United States - Xylem-PdIQD-R4 | ecosystem: Host-associated > Plants > Phyllosphere > Stem > Wood/Secondary xylem...
TGATAGCTAAAGGAGATACGACACTGGGCTCCACCGTTATACCAACATTTTCTTTCACTTCACTCGCCTTCTCTCTCCCTGTGGCGATCCCGTAATTCAGTGAGTATTAGGAATTTCAATTTAATTTCAGCATCTACCGAGAGCCCATTGGCATTTACAGCATCCTTCGTTTTCAAGCCTGTTGTTCGGTCACATTGAATGTTACATTAATTTGTTGGCATTATTGTCCTGCCAGCTAGCCAGTGACTCCGATTGAGGCTACGAGTTCGCTGGGAGGTTTAAAGTGTACCGGTAATGCGGATCGTGTATATATATATATAAATTAATTAAAAATATATCAAAACTATAATTTTTTTATTTTTAATTTTAACACGCCAAAAATATTAAAAAAATTAAAAATATCAATTTAATATTTTTTCAAATGAAAAATAATTTTAAAATCACCTTAATAAATAGATTAAATTGTATTGCCAAACAGAATCTTAAATATATATTAGTGAAATTAAGATAGAATAGATATATTTCCATGGCTACGGCTTTTCATCACATATATTTTTTAATTTAATGAAGTGAATTTATTGTATCAGTATTCCCATTGAAAATGCTAATAAAAAGTTTGCGAGCATGGTGAAATCCATCCTCCAAATACATGTAATTAGCATAAATAACTTGAACGAGGGGTCCACAAATCTATCTAAATATCAAGAACTAGTCTCTTGTAGTTATTTTTTTTATTATTATTAGTATGGATATTTGTATCAGTTTATATATATCTCAATTAATTTTATAGATTCTAAAATTAATGATCATATAAGTTTTCAGTGGCCAGATTTATAAAACTTGAACTTGTAATTTTTAAAAAACAAATTTAAAATCTAACCAGTTAAGTTATACTCTCAAAGTTAATTTTTTAATTTTCTTGATAGCGTAGGAAATTATCGTCACGCAAGCTATTTCATAACGTGTGAGTTGAATCCATGTGAAAAGTTTTTTTAAAAAATAACATGAATTACTATAGAGTAATTAAACAATCTAAGTTACAAATCAAGCATGTACAAAGACAATTCCCTCGGCGAGCCTCGTCTCCCATTTCATGGTATTCTTCGAAGGGGATAGCGTACAAATATTATTTGCAGTTGTATTTTACCCTCAAGATAGATACAGCTACATACTACTCCTACATCTGTATTTTATGTTTTTTTTTCCCATGGAACACACGTAACAGTGAAAAAAAAAAAAACGGAGAGCCCTTCACTTCAAGAACATGGTACATGCTCCCCCGTGAGGGAGCTTGACTTCAACCCAGGCCAATTCGAAGAGGGAGGCATAGACATGTGAAGGAGAATAAATTAAGTCAACAGATACAATCACTTCCGGGTGGGTCCTTTTTTATTTGGGCTCCCCTGTTTTTTTCTTTTTTCTTTTTCTATCACAAGGCTGGTGCACACCTGCTTCCCCATGTTTTCATGTTTTCTGTTAGTGCATGTTTGTTTTAATGTTTAAACCTTTTCTGTTTTACTATTTTTGTCAAGGGGTTATGATAGAAGACCATAGGAGCAGAGAAAGGCCCATCATTCGTGGATTGAAAAGAACTACACGGAGTGTAGGCCTACCATAGCATTCGAATTGGTGAACAAGGCCCGGCCCATAAATTGGTCCACCAGCCCAGCTCCCTGACCAACAGCAAGGGCTGATTCAATTTTGGTAAATGAATATGAAGGCACCACCACCTCATGGAGGAGGTTCAGTGACAAGGAAAAAACGACTGTTATTAGAGCTTCTCACTGCACCTTAAGGTTCTTGCCTCGATGCCCCATCATTTTTCAGTTCAATGATTCCAGTGCGATGGGAAAGCGGACAATCACATAGCTGATAGCAGGTTTTGTTACATTACGAACGTCACATGAATAATTTATAAATAGAAGCTTGCAAGAGGAAAGTGAACAGCATGCTTGTATCCTTGCATGTAACAGAGTAATCAATGTCAGCTTGCTGCTATTGTCTCCCTCGAATACCACCTATTTGTACCTATCGTCTTTAAAATCCAAGGCTCACCGGTCATCTGAACAGAAAAATAGCAAATCTCCCTGTATCAGCTTCTGTGCCCGACCTGGTTATTTCAGGATACACTACTCAAACAAGAATCACCACACCCACTTACTAGGATAATATGCTTGTATACAAACGGATCAATGTGCAACTGATATTAGAGGAGGAAGTAGAATGGCATAAAGCACAGATACTTCCTCCTGAGCTTTTTCCTTCCACTTCCTAGCTGCAACTCTGAATAATCGATATGAGCTTCTGTGCCTGACCAAGTCATGTTTTCGGCCACACTTTCTATAAGTTGCAACTCTGAATCACCGTAGCTGCAAATCTGAAGCAGGATCAATATATATATATATAAAAAAAGGGAAAAGAATTGCAGGGGAACAAAAAGTTTATAAGCTTTACATGATATAATTTTGAAAGGTTCCATATAATCAAAATCCAAAACCAAATTCAAAGATTATCAAGATTTTCTGTTGGAAACCCAAGCAAACCGGAAGTTGCCACCAAGCGACTAGTGAAACTTTTGATTTTCAGGACACACAGCAGCAGAAGCTGTATCCGTTTTACTTCATTTTTTTAATAAATCAAACAAATGGTTTGCCAGATTTACAACAGAGAAAGATCAACCAAACAGAACCAGAAATAATAATAATAATAATAAAAAGAATTACCTGGTATGCTTGCAAGAGCATCCAGCGTTGAATCTGTATCACAAAATCAAAACCCCATTATCAAGTTCAAGGAAAACGAAGTTCTTAACAGACAATCAAAACTTTTTATTCTCTGTTCTCAGTGTCCAAGAAAACGGTGTAAAAAAAAAGATCATCCAAAGCATAATATGTTATCTCCACTCCATCCATTCTCTTTGTTAACATGAGACGGGGCCCTGTTGCTTTTGAATTAAGAAACGCCACAACAAAATTTGTTTTCATTTCTTTTCTCTCTTCCACTTCTCAATTCTCTTCCCTTTTTCTCTATTTCCTCACTATCACTTCCCCCTCTCTCTTATAATGTCATCAAAGAATATTCTCTATTGGAGTAAGAACTTCGTAAAAACAACTACTGTTATGCTGAGAATGATCCCAAGTCATAGCTATTTTGGTATCGTAGCAGCATTTAATTGTTTTTTAAAATATTTTTGTTCTAAAAATATATTGAAATATTTTTTTTAATTTATATTTCATATTAGTAAAATATCTAAAAACAATAAAAAAATTAATTTGAAATAAATAAAAAATATTTTTTTAAAAAAACTCTTTTAAAATACAAAAATAAACTAGTATTGTCACATCATTTACATTTGAGGTATTTTTAAAACCCAAATATGAACCCAAATTTTTTTAGTAAAGCATAGAGAAAAGGAGAGCGCAGATGGGAAGGCCTCTAGTGAAGAGGCAAAGCGCGGGGGAATTACGTCTTCAAAAAGGGAATTCTTGCTTTTGCTATACTTGGTTTTAAGGGCTTCACGCATTTTTAGAATTAATGTCGATGAATAACACAACTTTAGGCAAAATTCACACTCTTTAAGAGGGGTTCGAAGGAGCTGAAAAGGCAAGAATAGGAATAAAACAATCTACTCAATCAAGGCTTGAAGAACCACTGGAAGAAGGCTATACCATCTGCTTATTTCCTCTACCTATTCTTTGTCGGAGCTATGAGTATATTTTAAGGAATAGTAGCAAATCTTTCTATATGAGAGATTAATATCCATGAATATTTATATTTCCCCTTAATTCATATATGTATGTATGCTTACCCTTATGCTTGCAGATATAACTGAGCTGAACCTACCGAAAACATGCTGCCTATCCTTCCCCAATGGAAAGGATGGCTTGATGAGCTTTGAGGCCACCATTAAGCCTGGCGAAGGAGATACAGCAAGTAATTTGGAAAACCCTTACAGGTTTACACTTGTCTTCAAAATCTATTGCACATTGTTTTTCCCGCTAGCCAAAATCTTTTGGAATAGCTGTTTCTTGATGCTCAGAAAACTCTCTTGTTACCTTATCATAGGGGTGGCAAATATTTCAAGTTTCGCCTCTCTATCCTCGCGATGGGCCAAAGGTCAAATGTATGACAAGGGTACATGTGCAATGTTTCGTTCTACAGTCAATCTCTCTCCTTTTATGCTATCTGCAGGTCTGCCATCCTAATATTGATCTGGAAGGCAATGTGTGCCTAAACATTCTTGGAGAAGACTGGAAACCTATCCTTCTTTTATATATGATTTTAACTCCGCGTTTATCCTCCCTTTTACTTCTTCGCTCTGTTACATGGCAGGTCTTAAAGCCCACCCTCGCTGTTTGCATGGTTGAAATTTCCGAACATCCTATTATTGATCCACAATCTTGGACGCGCGTACACGATCTATAATCTTCCCAGATGAAATGGGTCCTGAGCCTCGCTAAGTCGCAACCACTCCTTCCAATCGAGGATCAAGAGCATTCCGAAGACTGTCTGATCTAATTAAATGGCCAAATCTGTTAAAATACTTTGAAAAAAATAGTAAAACATTAATTTGGGAGAGCCTATGGCGTTTTGCCGTTTATATAAATAGGGAAACACCTCACCTGTTTTTTTCCCCTTTCATTTACAATCAAATTGTATAACAAATTGTTAATGTGTAAATGTTTCAGTTTAGTAGCAAAGCTTTCTTGGTTTCTAGAGACCAAATCATCCACGTGTAAAGGCAAGTAAATTCTATCGTTTTCTCTATTGTTGTGTAATTAAATTTAAAAAAAATAAAATTATTAGATCCTATTGATTCATGTGTTCGGTGAGCAATTTCAAGTCAATCTAAAAAATCATCATCTAAATATTTAAAAATCTTTATTAAAACATTATTATCTTGATACTTTTTTAAATAAAATTGAGTTTTTTCGAGGCTAATAATGTCATGTTTTGATTTACTTAGCTAATCGAGCATTGAAAAAATTAATTTTTATTTAATTTAATTTTAAACTCAAGTAAATAAAAAAAGAGCTCAATCCAATAGGAAATGGGTATTTGGTTTAATATTTTTTTTAAAACATTAATGATGCCTATAAATATTTTTTTTCTTTGCAATCAAAATTGATTTTTGATCTAAAGGTATAGCGTGGGTAAACTAACAGTGAATTTAATAGTAATTCTTTTTTTCTTCCTTTAATTTTTTCTTTCCAGGTCATCTTACTTTTTTTTTTCTCTAATTTCATTAAAGTTTTTTTTTTTAATGTTAGAAAATAAGCTAACAACGCTTGCACATATTCTTATGTTTTAAAAAAATTCGGCTACACCTATAGCCTAGCATGGTCTATAAAATTCTACTTAAGTTTTTCTTTCACGTCATTATTAAAAATATATATTTTTAATTTTAAATCAAAATTTTAAAATTATTTTCCACAGGTAATATATGATAAAATCAAAATATGTTTAACAAAAATTAAATAAAAATAGGAGATTAGAATAAATTAAAATTAATAAGTTAAAAAAATTCATTGAAGCAAAATTCAACTCAATTCTGAACAAATTTATCGATGTAAATTAAAAGTCAATTCTAATAAAATATAACAGAATCTAAATATGGATATACTAGTTCATGGAGTAAAATTGTTTCGACTAAAAATCTGATGATCTAAGTGAAAGAGAGGGAAAGAGAGTGTGTTTTAATAAAATGAGGAGTGGAAGAAATTGTGAAAGTAAACAGATCAGATCGAGAGGGTTTATCAATAAAGTTGATCGGGCCCTACCTGGTCTAATGGCAAGAAGAAAGAGACACGTTCTCAAATGATGGGTCCCACGCTCAACGGCTTGGACCCCATGTTTGAATTATCAGGTCATTTCAAGACAGGTACACACACGCGGCAAGCCCCCCAGCCACCCTCACCGTCACCCCCTCCTTCGATTTATTTATTGTTTAGAAAAAGAAAGAAAGAAAATTCCAGCACAAGTCACATACACTTGGTCTGCTCACACAAACAAACAACAAGAATAAAAGTAAGGTGGCTTGAACCCATCCCTTCCTTTAATGACTCCTAATTATTATTCAAAAAAAAAAAAAAAAACTATCTCTTGGGGATACTACTGTGCCCTAAAATGCATACTGCTATTCATTTCAATTTCAATAGAATAATTATTGCTTTGCTTTTTGATACTTTTATATCTTGCTCTTTCTTTTTTTCTTTTTAGGGTGAGGTGTCTTTTTCATTATGATATTAACATCTTTTGAAAATTATACGAGATTATTTTAGTGATTATGTTTTTTAAGTCACAGTAAAATTATTAACGCAACCCTTCAATCAAATAATCATATGCGCTATGCACAAGAGCGTTTCTTAGCTTTGACTTCAGGGGCTTGATTGTAATTTTATAATGGTTTGTTTGTTATTATTGTTAAGTTCTAAATGTATTCTTGATTTTTATACGAACTAAAAAAACAAAAAAATTGCTGACGCGTGTCTCGCATGCATTAGTCGCTCCGCTGCCTTCTAGTGGTGCGTGCGGCTGACTTTGATGGTTGTCATCGTGATTCTACCGTATCATTTGATTTATATCGGCATTTTATTTCTCTTTAGGGGGCACATGTATCGTTATTCGGCCTAAAATTTCGTTTCTCTTCTTTCTTACTTTTCCTTCTCTTTCTTCCTCGGATTGCATGTTGACCATGCAAAAAATTATATCAGTCCTTCATTTTATTTTTTTCTTTTAATTTTTGTTTGTTTTGTTTTAAATCATTTTCTTAACTGATTTGTTATTTTCCAATTCCACCATAGGCATTTATTTTCATTTAATTTTTATGTTAAATGTGGTCCTAATTCTTTTAATTGCTATTTTTTAATTATATTTTTAATTAACTTGTTTTTTACAATTCCATCCCTAAACATTTAATTTCATTTGATTTTTATGTCGAATTTAGTCATAATTCTTTTAATTGCTATTTTTTTTTGCATTGTTTTTTTGATTGAGGCGCCCCCCCCCCCCCAATTTCATTCCTCAAAATTTGCTTGATTGAGAATCTTAGTTCTTTGTTTTTCCGGGTTAGCTTTTAATGGGGTCACTCTCAATGGATCAAAAGGATTAGCATATGTAGACATGTCTTTTTCTAAAGTATTTTTTTCAAAAATATTTTTTGGCGGTATTTTGTTTTTGCTTTCCTATTTATATGGTCATCCTAATTTCATATCCTAGGTTACATGTTTAATTTTTTGACCCGGGTTTGCTGTTGGGTTCGCTCGAGGCTTTTTCGCTATATTTTTTTTTTGTTTTGACAAGTTTTAAAAATTTATATATTTAAATTGGCTTATAATAAATTTCTTGATACGACCCGGATCCAGAGTTTCATAGGTTGCGAGCTTTAAAAAATTTGACCATTTTAAGAATGTTTGTTCGGGTTTGCTTTGTTTTTACAGATGTTTTTAATTCTTCCCCTATGATTTTTTCTTTAAAATTTGGTTATTATTCTTTTAATTGATATTTATTTTATCTGGGATTTTTTATTTTTTATTTTTTTTCATTAAATTGCACCATCCTTGGGTTCCTTCTATCAAATTTTATCTTCATTATTTTTGTTGCTTTTGCAAGTCTTTTTATTGATATTTTTTACCGATCTCATCTTTCAAAATTAAATTGGTTAAGAATTATGCTTATTGATTAAATTTGGGTAAAAAATTCACGAGATGTAACTTTTAAAAATTAGACCATGTTTAAGAGGTTTGCCCTATTTTTCTTTAACTTTTTTCTAAATTGATGTCGTCTTATTTTTTATCTTTTTTTTTAATTATACTGGGTTAGCCCTCAACAATTCTTTTTTCTATTTAACCCCTGTTATTTTTTAATCTATAAATAATTTATCATATTACAAATAATTTTCATTTTCACACTCTATGATTTTTTAATATTTCAAGTGTGGTCCTAATTCTTTTAATTTCATTTATGTTTGTTTGCAATAATTTATTTATTTTAGATTTCATCCTCATTTGGTTTTTTCCTATCAGATTTTAACCCATTTTTGTATGTTGCTTTTCTTTTGCAAGTTTTTTTTATTAATAGTTTTTTCAACGATTCCATCTTTCAAAATTAAATTAAATGACATTTAAGATTCTTGATTGAACTCGGGTTTATAATTTAACAAGTTGCGAGTTTTTTAAATTAAACTAGGTTTAGGAGTTTCGTCTAGATTTGCTTGGTTTCTCTCCCCTTTTTAAGCTAATATTTTTCTTTTTGAAGTTTAACTCTTTTTTTCCCCATTTCCTTAAATTAATTTAGTATTAGGTTATTTGATAATCCGAATAGGTTTTGGTATGATTCTTTTTTTTTTGTTATTTTTTTGTTTTTGTAAATTTTTAAATTGTCAATTTAACCAACAACTTGGTACTTTATTTTTTTTAATTTATCGTTTTTTTAAATTAAAAAAAATTGTTCGGTCACAACATCATACATGCAAGTATATCTAGTTAAAAGAATCTAAAAAGGCCCATGATTTTATAAGGCTCATAGATCCGTTAGCATATAGATTATAATAATTAAATGATGATTTCTCCTTATAAACACAACACAAATGATCTTGAAAGTGGTGGTATGATAGTTTTTTTGTCATTGTTTGCACATTGAAATGACTGATATGCCATTAGAAACAAGAATTAATGCATTGGTGTGGCCAAGCAAGGTTATTTTTTACTTTTTCATTTTAAATGCACGGTAAAATGACCACAATGCATTTGAATTAAAATTAACTTTGTCTTGGGTTAAGGAGTTTTTTCCTTTCTTTTTGTAATTATCAAGTCTAATCATGGCAATTTAGTTGTTTGGATATATAAAATATTATTTAACTTTGAAAAGTCAGCTGCGTGTAAAACTGAAGCGGACATGCGTGGATGATCCCACATTCTTTGAACAGCGTGTATAGCACCTTCCAACGGCCAAACTTCAGCTTCAATGATGGTGTTTTAATACTCACGGTGTCGCCTCCATTTATGGATGGTGCGCACTGCAAAAAAAAAAAAGGTTCTGAGTTTCACGTCGGTGACTATTTCTATTTTCCCCTTTATTCTCTTTAGTTTCAAAGCCTTTCCTTGCATATTTTCAAAGCAACCCGTCAATTTTTTTCTTTTAGATTTGGTCCCTGCTCTTTTTATTGTTGTTTGTTTTATCTTGAATAATCTATAGAATTGGAGTTTTCTTTTGAATTAAACCTCCTTTGATTTTTCTACCTTTCAGATTTAACCACTATTCTTTTCTATTTTTAATTCTTTAATAATTCTCTTAATTAAATTATTTTTTTAATTGCATCCCTTAATATTTTATATCATTCTCTTAATTGAATTATTTTTTCAATTACATTTCTTAATATTTTAGTTCATTTTATTTTATGTCATATATGATCCTTATTCTTTTAATTTATATTTGTTTTGTTTTTAATAATTTTTTATTAAAAATTATTTTTTATCTCATTCCCCAATATTTTATTGATAGATATTTTGTTAATCTTTCCAGTCACGAGTTTGAAGATTGGACCGGATTGGTTTAAATCCTTTTTTTTTCAGGTCCTTTTTTACAATTGATTTTTACTGATTCCATCCTTATATAGGGTTATCCTGATCTAATGTATCAGATAACGAGTTTTGCGTATTAACTGAACTTTGCTCGGGCCAATATTATGTTTTTTTTAATTTATTTGTTACTGTCGCCATCTATTTTTTTTATCATAATATCAAATTAATCAAGATTTAACATACCTTTCAATTTCTTTTATTTTTTAAAAAACACAACCCTCTCCTTTTTTTTTTTTTTTCAAGGCTGAAAAAAAAGCTTGGCTCGGCCATTAATATAGTTTGTATCAAAACAATTACAATCACTTTTTTTTTTTTTTAATATAAATAAGGGCACCTTTAGTACAAAACCTTTTCATGCACTGATATGAAAAACACACCCCCACCACCACCATTTCTCTTAACAGACTTGACTTTTTCTTTTTTCTTTTCC
>Ga0325411_1010064_pt1 | contig 10011 bp, 2 predicted proteins | sample PopdelMetagenome_13_FD_206181 | JGI IMG/M metagenome (GOLD analysis project Ga0325411, IMG submission 206181) | Populus deltoides microbial communities from Bellville, Georgia, United States - Xylem-PdIQD-R4 | ecosystem: Host-associated > Plants > Phyllosphere > Stem > Wood/Secondary xylem...
TATCGGAGATTAGTAAATGACAGTTCTACCCTTTTATTTATGTTTATAATGTGTTCAGTATTATACTATTATTGTGTAAGATTGTTATGAATTGAAATGTATTAAAACTTTTTTGGAATTTTATTTTGACATCATTATATAAAAATCATAAATAAAAATACTTAAATAATTGCAATTCAAAATAATTAATAATTATATTTTTTTAGTCACGTTATATAACAAGGAGAGTTAATTTTTTTCTAACAGAAAAAATATTCAAACAGTGATAATTTAAGTGAATTTGGATTAACTTGACTAACCCACGATCTGAAATAACCTCAGAGAAAGAAAATGAAAAAAAAATAGAAAGCTCAAAGCTCAATAACCTTATGTTATAGGATAAAATAAAATAAAAAATTCAATCGAGCTAATCTTCAAAACCAGTAACTCTCGTTAAGAAATTGAAATGACCATAAGACCAAAAAATATATTAAATAAAATTCTTAATGATCAAAAAATTAAAAAGAAACAAATAGTAATAAAAAAATAATGAGGACCAAATTTATTAGAAAAACAAATGAAAGAAAATAACAAGGGACTTAATTGAGAAATAGAAGAAAAAAAAAGAAGAAGGGTAAAAAAGAGCAATTAAACCAAAATTATATAAAAAACAAATAAAATAAAATTTTGAGGGACAATATTGAAAGAAAAAAGAAATTAAGAAAATGATAAAAAAACCCAATAAAAAAATAAGGACTAAATCTATAAAAAAAAAGAGAGATGAAATAAAATGTTGAGGGGCCAAATTAAAAAAAAAACCAAGAAAAACATAAAAAAAAAAAAAAAAAACAACAATCAAGATAATGAATATCATGGTATGTGTTTCAAATTAAAAATGATGAAGTTAAAAAAAAATCTAAAAGAATCAAAAGAAAGAAAAATCACTCAAAAGAAAGAATATCATAATTGAATTTTTGTTTCATTATTTTTTTTATCAAGATAATAAAATTTTTACATTTTAGATGAATAAAAAATCAAGTGATGTGCTAGGGGGAAATCATATCAAAATCTATTGATTATTTTTTTGCTATTATTTTTTTTTATCAAAATAATATTATTTTTACTTACTACATAATAAAAAATCCGATTGACACTAGTAACCTCGATCATTTGACCTAGCCATTGACCTAGGACATGATAGGGGTCAACTCTTGGGTTGGATTTTAAATGTATGATAAAAAAAAATAAACATCAAATATAATATGAAAATTTAACAAAATTAAATAATGAGGGATGAAATTGTCAAAAAACAATTAATCAAGAAGAGAACTCAAAATAAGGATTTGCAATAAGGGTAATCATTTTTTGTTTGGTTCGGTTTTTATCAAAAAAAAAAGTAACCAAACCGAAATTTAAAAAAAAACCAAAACCGGTTCAAACCGATCGATTTCGGTTTTTTTAGGACAAAAACCGGTTCAAATTGGTTTGGCTCGATTTTATCGATTTGGCTCGGTTTTTTCCAGTTTGGCTTGGTTTTTTTCCAGTTTGGCTCGGTTTGGGTTCGGTTTTTTTGGTTTTAGGCTTATAAAATAGAAACCGAACCGGTCGATTTTTTTAAAATTTTAATCGGTTTTTTTTCATGGTTCGATTTTTTCGGTTATTTTTTTCTGATTTTCTTGAATTTTTTACTCACCCCTAATTTGCAACATAAGAATGAAGATCAAACTCAACTAAAAAAAGGAATTAAATCAAATGATTAGGGATTAAATTGAAAAATAAAATCTAGTTAGAAAAAAGATTAAAGCAAAATAAATTGAAATCAAAAGAACGAGGATCAAAATTTATTAAAAAACATAAAAAATTAAATGTCTGGGGATGAAATTAAAAAACAAACAAATCAAATTCAATACAATTAAAATATTGAGGACCAATTTTTAATTTTGCCAGGCCAACACATGTTTTAAAGTGAAAAAGAGAGAAAAAAGGGGGGGGGGGAAATTATCATTGAAGCTCCATAGTGCAATGGAGACTGACGTGCGCCAACACGCCATATAAAAGGTGGCACAATACTTCGAACAACATTGTGGAAGGCAACCAATAGGGCATGGGCACTTCTCACCTACTGACATGTGCTTTGCACGCCCCAACTATTTTTTTATTTATTTATCAACAGACAAAAACACTTTTGACCCCATGTAATAATTGTAAAAAAACCAAAAATGCCCCCTGACCTCGGGTAAAAAAAATGATCATAAAGGCTATGTGGTAATTACACTATACAAAAAATATAAAAATCACAACAAGCCCTTAGTTATAAGATGTGCTGTTTTTTTTTTTTTCAAGTGTATGAGTGTAATTACAATATGCAATAGAGTGTGAAAATATTATTTTAGCCTTAAGTTTGTGTTCAATCCTTTGGTTCTTAAAGGATAAAATTGTTATTTTATTATAGATTTCATTGTTCACATTTTACAGTAAAACACTAAAGGGTTTTAACTTTATGTGTAATGACTTGCCAATAAGGTTGTGCTACAATAAGGTTGGGCTACCTTAAGTTTAGATTATTTAAAATTTGGGTTGTGTTAGCAATCAATGCGATAACCTAACCTTATCCATGTTGATTAGTTCGAGAATTTTTAATTGCATCATTTAAATAAACTAAAAGACATCAAAATTTAACTGCACATACTCAACTTACTATGGATTCATGTTGTAAATTTATCATTTTACCCCCTCACAAAGACATTTAGTTTAGTTAGGGGATAATTCAATATTTTTCTTGGGATACAAATGTCATTACCAAAATTATAAAGGACATAGTGGTTAGCTCATACTTTTACTGCACGGTAAAATTACTAAATTGCTCTTCAAAGTTATTTTCATTTAATTAATATTAAAGGGTGTTTCTGGTTTTTTACTTTATTTAAAAATTAGAATAATTAAATTGCCTTTGAAATCAAATTTCCTAAGCATTGTATTCAGGAGTGTTTTTGTCATTTCTTATGGGTTTTTTTTTTGTTATTATTAAGTTGGGTTAGAGACAATCCAATCTTTTTCCATTTTTAAAAATTATTCAAGAAGATAGTTAGTGTGTGCCACGCACGAGTCAACGAGTAAGGTGGCTTCGTGCTCCTTTAGCGACACGTGAACTGCCTTCTGATGGAGGAACACCAGCTCCCGTGAAAGCGTTGGAAACGCCACGACGCCCTCTTCCACATGGGGTGATGATGTGGTGGTTATAGTGACTGTTTGTCGTTGACCAACCCTTCCTTTTCTTTTCTTCTTCTCTTTCTCCTCCTCTTGAATTTTACAATGACCATTAGAAAAACCAATTTTATCCTTTTATTTTATGATATTTTAGTTTAGCCATCAAAGTTTTGATTTCTAATTTTGATTCTTAACTCTTTTATCAAATTTTAATTTGTTTTTAATTTTATCATTGGATTAATGATCTTATTTTTATTTTTTTCAAGTTTGGTCCTCATTCTTTTGATATTTTTTTATTCTTTTGTGAATTTGATTTTTCTTTTTAATTTTTTTATTCAATTCAAAAATTGATGATATTTCATGTTTGACCCTCATGTTTTGATTTCTAATTTTGATTTCTAGCTCTTTTATCAATTCTTAATTTGTTTTCGATTTTATTCTTAAATCCATAATCTTGATTGCTTATTTTTTCAAATTTGATCCCTATTCTGTTGATTTTTATTTTTTGTTTTAGATTCTTTAGTTAATTTGATTTTTTTTTAATTTTTTCCCTTCAATTTCAAATTTTATGTTGTCCTCTTTTTTTTCTCAAATTAGATCTTTATTTTCTTAATTGTTTTTTTGTCCTTTTGTATAAATAATTTTTTCATTTCATCATTTTATTTATTGGAAGTTGATCTTCGTGGTTTTTTCCATAGTTTTTTTAGACTAGATCCAGGAATCGATTTAGGTCAAGTGTCAGGTCACGGGTCAGGTGGGTTGAATCGAGTTAACCCCAGTCAACCAAATCTTTTTATTTTATAAAAAAGTAAAAATGACATCATTTTAAAAGGAAAATAAAGAAAAATAATCTAAGGGTTTTGATTGGGTTTTTCTCGGGTTGACCAGGTCAAAGATCAACTCGAGTTTTTTATCGTTTCACACTAGATCAATTCTCCTCAAATTTCTTTTGAAATCTAACTCGTCCTAAACCCCGGGTCACATGGGTCACGACTCAACCCGTTATGTTAAGTCGAGTTTTAAAATAGTGGTTTTTTAGATGTGATGATTCCAGTTTAGTCACTAGCTAAGGTAATGGATTTAAAAAGTTAACACAAGTTAAAATTATTTTTCTTTCTTGATTACATCCTTTGAAGTTGTTCACTTTGAAAAATCAACTTCGCTATTTTCTTTGGTTTCTTTTCAATCAAGTTATCCACATCTCATGATCTAAACAATAGGTTTAGTTGGGTGGCCTATGTATTTTTTAGGTCGCTTTTTTATATCTTTTTCAGTTTTATCCTTCAAAATTCATTTCTTTTCAAAATTAAGCTCCAACTCAATCCGAGTTAACATGACAAACTTATAACCCTGATAATGAAGCCGAGACATCCTTATATAGAGCATATAGAACAATGATAAAGAAACTTAAAAATTAATAAACTATAAGTAGAAGGCTGAAATCGAGAAAGAAACACAGGTGTAAAAAGATTAAAAAAAAAGATTGATGTCACCCCAGGCTAACATCTCATACTCATGATCTGGGTCATGAGATGTGGATGACTGCATAAAAAAATAACAAGACCTAATCCTCAACAAATCCAATACTGAAGGTTGAAAATCAATTTAAAAGAATAATAATAATTAAAAGAATGGAAAACAAATTTGACATAAAAAAATAATAATGAAACGATGTAAAAGCCTCGAGCCAATCTAAGCTAAAATGGCAAACATGTGACCTAGACCACGAGGTCGGGTTATCTTCATAGAAAACAAAATGAAAAAAATAAAGATGTTTAATGTTCAATAAACTTAATATTGAATGATGAAATCAAAAAAATAAAATCAGTGAAAAAAAACATAAAGAAAGACCAATATCAATTTGGGTTAAAATTTCATGCTCATGACTCGGTTAATGATACTAGGATCACCTCAACAAAAAAAATTAACGAAATCCAATTCTAAATAAATCAAATATTAAAGGATGAAAGTGAAAAAAAAACAATTTAAAAAAAAACAAGGCAAAAAATAATAATTAAAATAACATGTGCCAAAATTAACATAAAAATTAAATCAAATTAAATGATAAGGGATGAATTGAAAAATATATTGTTTTTAAAAATAATAATAAAAAGAATAAGGATCAAATTTGATATAAATATTAAATAAGATAAAATGCTAAGAGATGAAATTGAAAAAGAAATTAATAAAAAAATAATTCAAAGCAAATAAAAAGCAATTAAAAATATGAGGGTCACAATTAAAATAAAAAGAAAATGGAGGACAACTTTTAGTTTTGGTTGGGTTGGCGTGTTTCCCGAGGGGAAGAGAGAGAAAAGGACGGGGAGAAAAAAATCCAACTATTGGCTAACCACTGTGAGATGTCTTATATGCGCACCCTCCGTGGATCTGTCTCCACATGCACCATTGAAAGAGACAGTGGTTATTTGTTTTTTAGGCGTTAAGAGGTGTCATACACACCATCTAAAGAATGTGACTGCCTTCCACACTCTAGCTTTTGTTCTATACATGTTAATAATTTTTTTTTATTCAATTTATCAAAACATCTAAGTTTCTTCGACTCCACATGATATTAATGAAAAAATCATAACAAAAGCACCTTCATGGATGTGCCTCTACATGCATCATTGGAAGAGATTGTGGTTATCGTTTTTTGGCTATTAAAAGGTGTCGTACACACTTTCTAAAGAACATGTGTGCCTTTCACATTCTGGCTTTTGCTTTGTACACGCTAATAATTTTTTTAATTCAATTTATCAAAACATTTGTCATAACTCAATTCTAGGTTATTCGGCAAAATTTATTTTTTTAAAAAAATAAGAATAAAAAATAATGATAAAGGCTGGCAACGTGGAGAAAGTAGCCTGGGAAATCAAGTTGCAATTTTTGAAGGAAATTCAAGACCTAATTGTACCCCATTATGCCAAAAAATGGAGAAAACAATGCAAATTCAAGGTCAAATTAAACGATTATTGGATGAATTTGCATAAAAATTAATTCCAATGACATAATTAAATTTTTAATAGGCCAATTTGATTTAATCATGGACCAAATTAAATTTTAATTATGTTTAAGAATTAATTTGGGTCCAATTTAAGGATTTAATTAAGTGCAAGGACTTAATTATACTTTAAATGGGTCAAATTAATTTTATTTGGGGCTTAATTGGTGAAAAATTAAGTTTGGGAGCCTAATTTGGGCTTAATTGAGAAGATTGGAATTTTAAGAGACCAAATTTAATTTTTACCAAGTTAATTGATTGAAATTAGGGGCGAAATTGCAAGAAAATTGAAGTTTTGGGGTCAATTAGGGGTTAAATGGACAAAATTCGAAGCCAAAGACCAATCTGCAAAAGGCGTCAAACTATAGGGGTTTAATTGACAAAATCCGGGGGTCAAATTGAAGAAATTGAAAGTTTAATGGTCAATTAGGGATGAAATTGCTTAAATCTGAGACCAATGACCATATTGCAAAAGGCGCATAAATCCAGGGCTAAAGTTGAAGTTATGCCGGGACCAAATTGCATTAAATCAGAAGTTTAAGGTCAATTAGGGATTCTATTGAAAGCAATTGGAAGATGGAGGACTAAATTAAAAATCGGCAAAAATCCCTAATCCTAACCCAAAACGACGTCGTTTCTGTATTAAAAAGGAAAGAGAGAGAGAGAGAGAGAGAGATAGAGAGAGAGAGAGAGAGAGAGACCAGGCGACGCGCTGTTCATCATCTTCCTCGTAAACACTGTCAGGGTAACAGTTTTACAGGTGCATTTAATGCATCGTTTGTCCCCCAAAATTGACAACTCATGCAGCAAAATGGCCACCTAAAATCCCTCTATCCCCGAGTATTATCCGTTCAGGCCTATAAACATCAAAACTGCTCCGATGACTGGCCTGAAGTAGGCAACTCGGGCAGCCTTGGACTGTCAAATTTGGCAGTTCGAGGTGCACACTTTGAACCAACAGTTGGGATGCTTACCAACCAAACCAAAGGCCACGATTTGGCACCATTAAAGACAAAATTTTCCTCTTCCATCTTCTATAAATAGGGCTGCATTTCATGGCCTGAGAGAGGATAAAATCGGGTCCAAAAATCACAAAAAACCAGCCTTCCCCCTGTTTTGATCTTCCTGCTTTCCCTTTCAGCCTTTTGCAGCTCTTTCCACCTCTGCCACAGCTGCCTTCTCCGGCGAGAATACCAACAAACCCAGCCTATATACCACCACGAACACCAGCTCCACCATAGGAAGCCAACCGGCCACTAAGCAGCCATCGTGACTCTCTTCTCTCTTCTTCTTCCATTCTTCCTCTCCTCTCTATAGATTTTTTTTTCTTCCTCTGCAGTCGCTCCAGCCAACTCAGGCTGCCATCTCTTCCACAGCCTCAGTCGTCGTCCTCACGTCAGCCCCTCCCTGTCTCGACCAGCTAGGCCTCCATCAGCGTCAGGTAGCGTCGTCTCTCCGTTGCTGCCAACTAGGTTGCTGCATGCAGAACGAATTCTCGTTCTGCATGTAGCATGATTAATTAGCATGGTTGCTGGGTTGGGCCAGCAACCATGTGGGCCAGGGCCGGACCATTTGGGTCCGGCCTGGCCCAAAAAGATAAGTTAGAAAGCTGCTGGGCTCGGCTCAGTTAGCCGGCCTGGCCCAGCCCACATATTTAATATTATATTATATTATAATATTATATTTAAAAAAAAAAATTCCAAAAAATTTTCAAAAAATTGTGATTTTCTTAAATATTTTCTACCAATTTTGCATAATATTGGGTTGTATATTTACACTGTAAAATATAAATCCAGTATTAAAATACCCGGTTTTTTTGAAATATTTCAAAAAAAAATTCAAATCATTTTCAAAAAAAATCTCAAAAACTTTTAAATCAATTTCCCTTTTAAAAAAAAAATTTTTGTTTTCATACGGTCAAATTCTAAAAATGTTCCGAAGCATGTTTTCATTAAAAGATTGCATCTTTTTCATGTTTTGAAAATCCAAAAAAATGAATATCATAACTAGTTTATGATCATCCATTAGGGTTTGACCAAAATATCAAAAATCTTTTTCCAATCTTTTTTTTTCTAGGATTCAGATGTAGACTTTAATATTTGTGGGGTGTATAATTACACGATAAAGTATACCCTCAGGTATTAAAGATACAAGGTTTAAATAAATGCGATGCTAAAATTCAGACTTTAAAACGGTTAGGATTTAACCCGATAAGGTAGAGACTCTCTCATGAAAATAGATCTACCTTGAGCCTTAGAAAATACCAACAAATAGGACCCAACTTAGAAAAATCAATCAAACAACAATGTAACTTACCTTAGATAGGGTGCACTGGGGGTGATGTGTCTTTCCCTTTGCACAATCAGTCCCTTACTTAGACTCTCGCAAACCATAGGTTCTTAGTAATCATAATACTAGGTGACGACTCCTAAACATTAATCATAATTTTATGATTAAATCCAAAAACTCTTCCTAACACACAACACCTCACAACAGGAGGCACGACAGAGAGCCTCCGTCATCGCCAGACAACGTCGCGGCGAGCGCGCCCCCGCGACAACATCTAAGTTTCTTCCATAGATTTTTTGTTTGTAAGGATACCTTAGTTATACTAGAGTTTTTAAACTTGGCCCGGTGGCCTGCCCGGGTTCCGGGTTTTAACCGGGTTATTAGGTTGCTCGGGTCAATTCTGATTTTTTTTAAAAATCAAAACGATGTCATTTTAGTAAAAAAAATAAAAGCCAATGAGTTGCAATCAGGTTTTTGACCGGGTCGCCAGGTCACCCTGAGTTTTAAGTTTCCCTATTTTTTCTTAAACTTGGCTCGATTTCAGTCCCGAGTCGGCCAAATCCCGAGTCAACCTGTCGAGCTGAACTGAATTTCAAAACTATGAGTTATATTGTGATATAAAAGATATAAAACTCAAAATAACCTAATAGTTAAAAAAATTTAACTTTTGAATGTATTTTAGATATTATAAGATAAAAATAAAAGGATAAAAAACCATTCCACCCTAGTAATGATAAACAAGTACATGGTTTCAATTCTGGAAGAGAAAAAATGATGACTTTACTGTGCAAGTTCACAGTAAATGCTTGCAGAATTTATCAAAAAATAAAAGCTTAAATAACTGTTTTTGTGTTTAAAAAATATTTAAAAATAATTAAAAATAATTTTTTTAAAATAAAAAAAATATTATTAATATATATTTTAATACGAAAAATTATTTAAAAAACAACCACAACAATACCAATTAAGTTATTAACCAAGTTGCATAAATTTGAGTTTTTCCTCTTATATCACGAGTTTTTTTTTCTTTCCTATTTATAAAAAAGAAAAGCTTAAACCAGAAATTTTTGCTGGATGCCTTTCACCAACGCAATCAATTAGCCAGATGGTTCGCGCGCACAGAATGGTATTTTTTTGGGTAATTTTTTTGCCTCTTTTAAACACAGTTCATTACTTGCTTTCATTTGCCGAAATCCCCCAAGTTAAAAATTTCGGAGTTTTCTTGCAATGTAGTTAAAGCGTCTAAAATTAATTCACCATGAGAGATATACATACGAGGCTCCAGAAAACGCAGATAAATGATGAAAAAGAACCATCTTGTCTACCGTACCGAAGGAATTAGCAAAAAAATATTGAAAATGGCGAAACTTCTTTTGGTCACCCGACATCATATCATCACCTAAACCCAATTCATATTTAACCATAGATGTTACTGTTATAGGATTGTTCCCGTGCAGAAACAAGCAGTACAAAAGGGCATGTAGGGCATCTGCTGCTAAAAGTCTAGATAATTCTATACAAGTTTCTAGGTGCAT
>Ga0325411_1010065_pt1 | contig 10011 bp, 4 predicted proteins | sample PopdelMetagenome_13_FD_206181 | JGI IMG/M metagenome (GOLD analysis project Ga0325411, IMG submission 206181) | Populus deltoides microbial communities from Bellville, Georgia, United States - Xylem-PdIQD-R4 | ecosystem: Host-associated > Plants > Phyllosphere > Stem > Wood/Secondary xylem...
GAAAATACAAAATCAAGTTCAAAGTGTTAAAGAAAAGTCTTAAAGTTTTCAAAATTAAAGATCTTTTATACAAGACATGGAAACCTTCGTGTCAAAGAAGTTTGGGTATAATAATTGAAAAATCTTGTGATGAACTTATATTTGACTTTGATTATTCATTTAGAATATTTAAATACATTGCATTTCGTTTTGTAGTTGGATACCCGTGCTACGCAGCGGATTAACTTTTTATTTTCATAAAAAATACTATAAAAATTTATAACACAAAAAAATAATATTTTTAATATTAATAATAATTTTTTTTCAAATTAATTAATTATTTAATTAATAATATTAATTATAATAAAAATAATAATATTTATAACATAAATAATTATATTAAGAATTCCAAGAATGATTATAACACAAATAATAATATTTTTTATATGTACACTTTGAATTATAAGAGAAATAATAATATTTATAATACACATTATTATATTAAGAAAACTAAAGAATATTTATAACACAAATTATTTGGGTTCTATGGAGGAACCAAGTGAATTGGATTCTCAAGCAGGACCCATTAAACTTGGGTCCTTGCCATTTGGTCCTGCATTGGACCACTTGCATTGCGTCCAGCTCAGAACCCAAGCGAATTGGGTCCTAACAACGGCTAATTACCATTAGGTCCTGACGCAAGTGCATAGGCAGGCCAGCCCAAGCGCCAGGTCTTGCCACGTGGCACGCAGGTCTGGTTGTACGCCCTTGGCAAGCCAGCCCCGCACTACGTGGCACTCAGGTCATCCCTGCGCAAGGACAAGAAGCCTAGGCGCAAGGTGTCCCCACGTGAGGGTGCGGGCTGGCTCCCGCCAAGGGCAAGCCAGCCCTAGCACCACGTGGGGCTCGAGTCTAACCCAACGCAAAGGTAGGCAGCCTAGGCGCCAGGTGTCCTCACTTCGTGGCACGGGCCTGGCTCACGCCAGGGTAGGGCAAGCCAGGCCTAATGCCACATGGTGCTCGAGTTTGACCTAATGCAAGGGCAAGGCAACCCAACCGCCATAAATATTATTTTTATTATAATTGAAGGTATTGATATTAAGAATAGTATTATTTGTGTTATAAATATTAATATTTCTATAATAGTTCAAATTATGAATATTAAAAATATTATTATTTATGGTACAAATATTATTATTTGCGGCACAAACATTTTTATTTTTATTATAATTGAAAGTGTTAATATTTATTTTTATTGTAGTTCAAAGTATTAATATAAAAAATATTATTATTTGTGGTACAAAGATTATTATTTTTATTATCATTGAAAGTATCACTACTAAAAATAGTATTATTTATGGTATAAATATTATTATTTACAGTATAAATATTTTTCTTATTTTTATAATTGAAAGTATTAATATTAAAAATAGTATTATTTATGTTTTGAATATTATGATTTTTATTATAATTTAAAGTATTAATATCAACAATATTATTATTTGGGGTATAAATATTATCATTTTTATTACAATTGAACAAATAATATTTAGAACACAAATTATAATATGTTTGATATTAATACTTTCAACCATAATAAAAATAATTATATTTATAAAGGAAATAATTATATTTAGAAACTCAAAACTCAATAGCCCTAGGTCCTGATAAAGAACCCATGAAAATTGAGTCCTGACGCAAGACCTATTAGCCCTGGGAGCAGGGCAAGCCAACTCTAGCGCCACGTGGCACCCGGGTCTAACCCAGCGCAAAGGCAGGTAGCCCAAGCGCCAGGAGCCCCTACATGGAGGCACGGGCTTGGCTACACCCATGGTAAAGGAAGCCAACCCCAACGCCACATGGCGCTCGGGTCTGCCATGCGCAAGGGCAAACAGCTTAAACGCCAAAAGATACCAATTTTATACCATATTTTCTAACTAGATAATTTTTCCAAAACAGGTCATGATATCACTAAAGGCCCACAACAAAAACCAGAATCTCCAAAAAAAACCCCTAAATCCTTCAAAACTCTTTTTTTCATCAATTTCTTCAAAACAAATAAAATCATGGATTGATATGGTTACTAAAGATAAGAAACAAATCATTCTCAGGTATAAACTTAGGTAAATTCCCTTTCTAATTCTCAAGAACTATTTCTGGCTTTACAAACTATAAGCAAAGATCCTTTAATAGCAGCTTTAAAGATTTTTCCTTCAAGATGAAGTTTTAAATCATGAGATTTTACAAAACCCTAGCCTTATTTTATGGTAATCCTTGAAATGATAAGTTCAACCATATTCAAATACTTCAAACTTCAACAAAATTATCCTGAACTCGCTTATTCTACATGTATTATCCAAAAAAATCCATCACTTTTCTTATTGGAATCAAGCTCTTTACAAATAAATTTCTTTTCCAGTCAGTTTCCAAGCTAAACTACATAACCATTGCCACTCTTTTACCTATTAGAATTACTAATATGCATGGTTTAATACTTTCGTTCTCCAAAACTTCAAGGGTAGTCATTCATGGCTATTCTACTTCAACAACTCTATAAACACTTCAAACTTACCAAGATAGTGTTGTTAGCGGTGGGAGTATTTTGATCATTTATATGACCTTCTTCAACCTCATCTTATGGTTGAAGATAGTTACACCTTTTTTAAACAAAATTATAAATCCACATAAAGTGAAAAAAAGATTTCAACCACTTCTCCATTTTTGTTCAAAATTCTTTGTTTCATGGGTATTTTTATGATACTTTGATTACAATACTCAACAAGGATTCCCTATTCTCATCAGAAAATTCAAAGTCAAATAGTGAGACTCATTTGCAGTAGAATCTAAGAGCTCAAACCTGCAGTCTTACAATGGTTAAAATAAAATCAAAAAGCCGAGATTAATGACTAAAATCCTCAAACTAAGTTCTTGGCCAAAAAATCCCATGCTTCAGCCCTTATTACTATAGCAAAATCCAAAGATGATTATTTTGAAATCATTAAGTATTTCTTAGAAAGTGACTCCAAATCAAATGATTATGTTTCCTCAATCCATAATCGGCTTAAAAATAAAAACAAAGATGATTGTTTTGACATTCTCCCTCCTATATAAAAACCCTAAGCATTTCTGCTTATGTACATGTGTGTGTAAAAAAAAAGGAGTTTTTAGAGGCAAAAAAATTTATGGCTCATTTTTAGTTTTGTTCTCTTTTTATCAAGCCTATCTTCGTAGGCCTTTATGGCATGTCCATCTAGGTCCATCTTCTCCCGGCCTTTTATACCCCTAATCCAAATATTTTTATGATAACAAGAAGACAAGTTTTCTTTCATTTGCAAATACAATTTAAGTGATGGAAGATGAGGCAGACAACTACATTAAACAACCTTTTGTAAACGAGTACACTCACACAGAACTTTTTTATCCTATACAAAGAGCATGTTCCTTGTTTTCATTCATATCCATGGAATGAAAAAAAAAATGTCATACGTACCTTCCTTCATCGCAAGATGATATTTTCTTGGATCCTAACAGGCCTAAAAGCATTTTATATCACCCCAGGTTTATATTTGAGGCATGCTATATAGCTTTCCATACTTCCAATGCGTATGTTTTAGAATGTAACGCCAAAAACAAATTAAAAACATGATAAAATTAATTTCAATTAAGTTAATAGTTTACCCCCATTAATTCAAATTATAAAATACCATGCTTGGAATCCATTCGTAAACGATCGATAACCTAATAAATGTTATACTATATTTTAAATTCAAGGCTATATAGAATACCATTTCCAACGTTCCTGCCACAGAATTCTATGTATGTATTTACGTATTATTTTCTTCGGAGATCATATTTACAAAAGCCAGTGATTTGTATAATGCCTATTCGAGAGAAACTTATGGTGATATGGGACTAGGAACAATGTCTTTGCTCAAAGAACTTCTTCATGACGAATAATCATGAGAGAAAACATCTTTTACCAACTAGATGCAGCTACAAATTTACTAACGTCCAAAGAATCTAATGCATGCATTTTATGGGGCCCTATCTTGTTAGTTTGGAAGTATGATTAAGTTGATGTAATTCATACTAGCTTTAATGGCTGCCCTGAACTTTGCTGTTGCCCATCGAGATGCCATTTCTTCATTAATATAGAAACAGTTAGCAAATTAATGGTTTACCTAAAGAGTTATTGGACCTCTTGATATCTATGAAGAGATTACAATTTGAATTCTTTGAGTTGTATACATGGAAAGGAATGAAAGGGAAACAACTGTCTTTGACAACCCTGGTTAATTAATTAGCATTCCTCATCATCTTCCTCATGATCAATTTATAATTTCGAGACTTGATTGTTGCTAAAAAACTATATATTTGCAGTAGTCGCCATCGTTATGGATTTCACTAGCTAGTTAGTATTGTAAAGATGGCAGAATTGAAAGAAAGTTTAAGAAAAGAAATGAAGAATGCAGAGAGAGCAGAGTAGTTGACAAAAGAAGAATTTTTAATCACTGTATTTTCCTTACTTTTATTATATCATTTTAGCTGTATTTATAGCTAATCTATAGAGTATATACGTAAGCTACCTTCTTTCTTCAGTGACTAACAGTTTGTCTAACTGTTTCTAACTGCTTGCTAACTGTTTCTAACTGCCTAACAGATTTAACTGTCTAAGAGAATATTAACCACTTCATTACATAATCTCTTGACATGTGGCATCATCTTGGACGTTGATATCTTTACATTCCCCCGCAATCGTATGCTTGAAGGAACCAAGCATAAGATTGGAGCAATGGTGATGAAATAATGGAGAGGAAAGACCCTTAGTAAGGATGTCAGCAAACTGATCTATGGAAGAAACATGTTGAAGAAGCAAGTCACCTTTGATGACACGTTCTCTAACAAAGTGATAATCAATCTGGAGATGCTTCATCCTAGAATGGAAGACTGGATTGGAAGTGAGAGAAAGAGCAGAGATGTTATCACAATGAATTAAAGGTGGAATAAGTAATGGAACATGCATATCACAAAAGAGTTGGCGGATCCATGTCAACTCAGCAGCAGCAATAGCAAGAGCTCGATATTCAGCCTCAGCAGAAGAGCGTGAGACTGTATGTTGCTTCTTAGAGGCCTATGAAATAGGACTAGATCCTAAGTAAACAACAAAACCAGAAACAGAACGACGATCATTGGGATCACCAGCCCAATCAGCATCACTGTATGCTTGCAAATTAAGAGTGCCAGGCTGAAGATGTATGCCATAATCAAGAGTACCCTTGAGATATCTCAGGATTCGTTTGACTGCAACAACATGAGACTCCATAGGATGATGCATGAATTGGCAAGCTTGATTGACAGAAAAGGCAATGTCAGGACGTGTGAAGGTTAGATACTGCAGAGCTCCAACAATACTCCTATACTGTTGTGGACGAGAATAAGGCTTCCCATCATCCTTGAGCAGGTGATGATAGGGAAGACAAGGAGTGGCACATGGCTTTGAATTTTGTAAATCAACCCGATCAAGTAATTCCTTGATATAGTTAGACTGAGAGACAAACAAGCCAGAGGAAGAATAAGAAACCTGCAGTCCCAAGAAATATGTCAACAGGCCTAAATCCTTCATATCAAACTCCTGAGTTAAGGCATCAATGACTGCTGTAAGAAGAGATGAATGACTGCCTGTGAGAAGAATATCATCGACATAAAGCAGTAATATCACAGTACCAAGAGGGGAATTTTGAACAAATAGAGAAGGATCAGCAAGAGAAGCCTGGAATCCCAAACTAGGTAAGAAACTGGTAAACCTGTCATTCCAGGCACGAGGAGCCTGTTTCAACCCATATAAGGACTTGCGGAGTCTGCAAACAAAGTCAGGATGAAACTTGCTTGTAAAACCTGGAGGCTGAGCCATATACACCTCCTCCTGAAGAATGCCATGCAGAAATGCATTTTTAACATCAAGTTGCCTTAAAGACCAATGAAACTGAGCTGCAAGAGCCAGGACCAGTCGAACAGTAGTTGGTTTAACTACAGGGCTAAACGTTTCATTATAATCAACTCCCTCTTCCTGACTGAAACCCTTGGCAACAAGATGTGCCTTATGCCTAGCAATAGAGCCATCTGCATTTTTCTTGAGACGATAAACCCATTTACAGCCTACAAGGTTCTTGGCATGTGGCAGGGGAACTAAATCCCAGGTACCCTGGGCATGGAGAGCATTAATTTCTTCTTCCATAGCAGACTGCCAGACAGCATGTTTTGAGGCAATCTTGAATGTGCTCGGTTCAACTGAAGAGAGGTCAACAGGTTGAACAGTAGTGGAGTAAGCTTTCCTTTTGGAGATACCATTCTTGGACCTAGTTGTCATTGGATGAATATTCATAGGAGACAGAGGTAAGCTGACACAAAGATTCTCAGGATGAAAATCAGGATCCGCAGGAGGAGAAAACTGTGTAGCAGAATCCAATCCTGACAGAGGTGAAGAAATGATTGGGGAAGACAATGTGTCCAAAGAGGCAGCAGGGCTCATTGTGGATGAGGAAATAGAGGACTCAGGTAAGACCTCATTGTGCAATGAAATAGAAGGTGGAACAGGAAGAGATGAAGGAGAAGGAGTAGAAGCAGAAGCTGAAGACTCAGAGATGTATGGAAAGACAGACTCATCAAAAATAACATGACGAGTCACAAAACATTTATGAGTTCGAAGTGAACAACAGACATATCCCTTGTATTGACCTGCATACCCCAAAAAAATGCAGGTGGAGGTTTTAGGCTGAAGTTTGTGAGTGTTATAAGGTTTGAGAAGAGGAAAGCATGCACAGCCAAAGACCTTTAAATGAGTAAGGATAGGTAGAGAACCATATAGTAACTGATAAGAAGACTTGAGCTGAAGAATTGGACAAGGCAGCCGATTAATCAAATAGATGGAAGTAGCACATGCATGGAACCAAAATTTAGAAGGAAGATGAGCAGTTTGGAGTAAAGTGATTGCGGTTTCTAGAATGTGGCGATGCTTCCTTTCAGCAAGACCATTCTGTTCAGGGGTGTATGGACAAGAAATGTGATGAACAATTCCTTTAATGAGAAGATACTGCTTGAAAGAATGATTGAGGTACTCACCACCACCATCACTCTGAAAGATGCGAAGATTAGCAGAAAACTGAGTGATCAAGAAAGCATGAAATGAAACGAAGATGGAATAAACTTCTCCTTTATTTCTCATTGGAAAAATCCAAGTGAACCGAGTACATGCATCAATGAAGCTGACATAGTAACGAAAACCATCCATGGAAACAGTAGGAGAGGGACCCCATACATCACTATGAATGACTTCTAAAGGGGTTGCAGACTTGAGTGCTGGATAAGAGAAAGGAAGTTTGGTAAATTTTCCTTCTAAACAGGCAGTACAGATGGATTTAGAATGGTCTGCAGTAAAAGGAATCTCGGCCTGATGTAAAAGAGCTGAAGTGATTTTGTTAGAAGGGTGGCCAAACTGCTTATGCCAGAGGCTTGTATTTACTTGATGACCAAGATAGCAGAATTGATTCTGTGAAAGGGAGAAGGACTGTGATAGGCGAGAGTGTGGGATGGATAGAGGGATAGGGTATAAACCATCTTTACACAGTCCCTGGAGAAGAACCCTCCCTGTAAGCTTGTCCTGAATGCAAAAACCAAAGGCATCACAAATAAAACAGCAATTGTTGTCCTTACATAACCTACGAACTGATAGCAAGTGTTGTGACAGCTTAGGCACATGCAAAACTTGTGGTAATTGGAGTGAGCACTGGGGAACATTCAGAATAGAAGAGCCAATATTAGAAATACTCAAACCTGAACCATCTGCAGTAGCAATGGTGTCTGATCCTAAGAAAGGAGTTGCTGAATTGATTTGAGTCAGATCAGAAGTCATATGAGTAGTTGCTCCAGTATCAGCAACCCAAAATTGAGTAGTAGAGTCAGAAGAAGGAAAGTTTGCATGCATTGCACTGAGATTAGGAGAAGGTGGTCTGCCTTGATAAGAAAAATTGCCTCTGTGATAGCACTGGATAGCCGAATGACCAAATTTCCAACAAATCTGACATTGGACTGAAGAGGTAGAAGAAGGTGATGAATGATGTCGTTGATAGCAATCAGCAGCTACATGTCCTTTCTTATTACAGATTTGGCAGATGGCAATACCTGGACCAAGAATACCAGGACTAGAAGAAGTCATTTGATGAGGACGTGGACCAATTTGATAATGACCACGACTGCGGCCACGCCCTTTAAAATAAGAGCCTCTACTGTTAGAGTGGCCATTATTGGTGAACATGGTGTGTGGACCATTAAAACCACCCGTGGAGTTATGGAAACTTCCATGATGTCCAGTAGAGCCCCCACTCAATCCAGAAGATGGATGAGATGATGGGAAGGTCTTCGAGTTTGAAGAGTATCCCTGAGATTGCAGATAAGAATGAGAAGGAGAAGATTCTTCATCAAGAACAAGAGCCTTGCCTTGGAATGCTTGATTTTGAGCCAACATTGCAGACACAAAGGGAGATGCAGACTGTGTATGCTCAAGGGTGGCTTCTTCAGCAAGTAATTGAGATCGAAAGTCTTTAAGAGACAAAGGAGTATCTCTGCCTCTAATCATACATCTGAAAGTGTTGTAGTCAGATGGCAGGCCATTGAGAGCCAAGATCACAATGTCATCATCCTCAAAAAGGACTCCAGCTGCAGAAAGATGATCTCTCGCATCTTTAATTTTCTGCAGATACTGAGAAACTGGTTCTGATCCCTTCTTAATACTCTGAAGCTCACTTTTCATCTGAAAAATGCGTGCTTTGGTGACTGTAGAGAATCGATCCTTTAGCTGAATCCACATATCATTGGCACTTACACATCCAATAACATAAGAAATTGCAGTAGAGGAAAGAGTAGCAATGAGCAACTGCATTAATGCTCGATCATGCATCTTCCATACCTGATATTCATTAGATTCGACTCCCTCAAGATCAGAGTCTGCATGAAATCGGCTAGGACACTGCTTGGAGCCATCAACAAAACCTAAAATACCATGGCTTTCAAGGAGAATTTGCATCTGAAAATTCCATGTGAGGTAATTGGTATCATCAAGCTTAACTACTACAGCAGTAGCAATTGTAGAAAGTAATGAAGTTATGGGAGATTAGATGATCTGGAGTTGAGAAGGTGTCACCATTTTGCTTTTGGAATATAGAAACGGAGAAGCAGCTGAAAGGAGTTGTTCTTTTATGAGAGAAGAGAAGCAATGAAGTCAGTGTAAGATGTGCGGAAGCAGAGGATTAGGAACTTTGTTCTGATACCATGTAAAGATGGCAGAATTGAAAGAAAGTTTAAGAAAAGAAATGAAGAATGCAGAGAGAGCAGAGTAGTTGACAAAAGAAGAATTTTTAATCACTGTATTTTCCTTACTTTTATTATATCATTTTAGCTGTATTTATAGCTAATCTATAGAGTATATACATAAGCTACCTTCTTTCTTCAGTGACTAACAGTTTGTCTAACTGTTTCTAACTGCTTGCTAACTGTTTCTAACTGCCTAACAGATTTAACTGTCTAATAGAATATTAACCACTTCATTTCATAATCTCTTGACATGTGGCATCATCTTGGACGTTGATATCTTTACAAGTATGGGTGTGTGTTCATAAGGCGCTGGGTTGATGTGATGGCGGTTGTATCATATATGTTGACAGGTCCATTGGATCCCAAGAAAGGAAGAAAAACAAAGGCAACCACGGTTTTCGCTCAAGAATAGAAAAATAATTTTAATTTTAATTAATTCATAATAATCCATAAAACAATCCCCATTAATTAGTATACGGACACGAGAAATCTTTTCAAGTTCCACAGTGCAAAACAATATCTTAAAAACCCTTGCTTGTAGACTACACAACAAAGTTACATTTACATTTATATTTTAATTACATAGTATTTAATTTCATATGTGGTGACGACACTTTCTCAGTCCATTATAAGAACTTTAATTTTTTTTTTTTTTTGGTTACATAC
>Ga0325411_1010067_pt1 | contig 10010 bp, 6 predicted proteins | sample PopdelMetagenome_13_FD_206181 | JGI IMG/M metagenome (GOLD analysis project Ga0325411, IMG submission 206181) | Populus deltoides microbial communities from Bellville, Georgia, United States - Xylem-PdIQD-R4 | ecosystem: Host-associated > Plants > Phyllosphere > Stem > Wood/Secondary xylem...
AATAGCATTTTTTTTTGTTATTTCTTATATTTGTTTCAGGTTTGTTAGTGTTCGTTGTTTCAGGTGATGTCTTCTATACTCTATCTTTCTACCTTAGGACATTGAGGACAATGTTTCGTTTTGGTTGGGGGGAGAGGGTAGTAGTTGACATAAAAAAACTGACTTACTAACTATTTTTGCTATTATTAAAACCATTTGACAAAACTATTATTAGGATGGTAGAGTAAGGAGGAATTTTATTGACTCTTGGGACGCATCTTAGTAAATATTCTTATCAAGATTTATCAAAATACTTCTTGAAATATTCAGGTTTACAAACTCTCACAATGTTATCACTTGATTATGCTCATATACTCATGTAACAAGTATTCTTAAACCTTTATTTTCACACACACATTTTAACATATGATTGTGGGTTGCATAATGGATTATTATATTATTTATGTTCTTTTGTTAAAGGTAACAACTAAGGGAAATGGATGGTATATAATTTGCAAAAAAAAAAAAAACAAATTGATCATATTGATGATAATAAAAATGTAGATAAGTTTGGTTTTGTAGCCTCCCTAACCTAAGCAATTAAGCCCGAAGGGGTGTTTAACCTAATACTTTAAAGTCAACTGACTTGGGACCTATTGGCCCAAAGCTTGTTACATGGGTCAAAGAGAAAAGCTTAAGGGAATCAAACATTGCACTATCTACGTATTAGTATCTGCAACCCAAGCTACTAAGCTCATAGGGGTGTCTCAACACTTAATGCCTTAAGACCAATTGTTTTGTGAGTCATTAGTCGAAAGCTCGTTACATTGGTTAAAGATGCATTGTGTTTTAAGTTATATGTATATATATTAAAAAAAAGATAATAATCCCAACTCAAGGAAGTTAACCTTAGAAAAACATTATAACAGATTATTGTTTTCTTCCAATAAAATCCCCATCATCTATGTTTTCATACATTGAGCACATAAGAAAAGAAGGTTTATTAATATCTTGTTTAATAAGTATGAAGCAGATATATAAATTTAATGCGAGTTTGTTTATTTGGATAGATTAATGGAAGTTGAATGATGAATGCTTTGCTTTGTGGAACTTGTAAATTGTTTTTCTATTTTAATGCTTTGATTACTTAAAAGTGCATTTTTATCAAGGTTTTATATCATCATTTTGCACTATAAGTATCAATAACTCCTTAACTAGAGCATGTTTTATAATAACATGTATGATAATATAAGATACCTTTAATTTATGGTAAATGTTCATCTTAAATGCAGGCCTATCACACAAATCAAAGGATTGATTGATGAGTTTAACTATTGAAATTGAGAAGACAAAGAGACGGTTAAGTTTACAAAAGAAATGTGATTCAGTCCAAACTGGAACACCATTCGGTTATTGGATCATAACTAGAGTTATAGAACTTGGATTTAGATCTGATTTATATTTATGGAAAGCTAAGACATAGGCCTAAAACTTTCATCCGGAGTCCAAGATATGGCCATTTTTTAGTTCAAATGGTAGCAACAACGAAGAAGTCGGAATCTGTTCTACAGCCCAGACACTATTCAATGTTCAGCCTATATATTGAGTTATAAAAGTCCAAATGCATTGATTCTCATTTTGTTGAAAAGATGAGACAATTTCCCAGAACTTTCATGAAGACTATTTGTTCAAATTCTAAAGTTAGCAATGACGTTTTCTGCAGACAAGAAGATAAGGAGTGTTACCAAGTCAAGAGGTGGCCACCCATTCAACAATTAGTCATCAAATCAATAGTTTCGAATTTTAGCCTGTAAAAGGAGGCATTTTCCATGCATTTAGGCATCTTGGTTTTCAGATCAAGATCATGTTGGTGCTCTCTCTCTTTATATTTTTGTAATGCTTAAGTTTTGTTTATATTAATATCTTGTTTATGCTTTTCATTTCCTTTCCTTTACTTAGTTAACTTATATCTTATTTATGTTCTTATCTTGTTTATTTATGTTTCTCTCTTTCATTATGTTTAGCTAAGTTTATTATGTCAAGGTGAAAAGGTTACACTAATGGTGTAAGAATAAGTATAGTATAAACTCAACATGGACTTTAATGTGTGATACTAACATGTTTTGTATTTGTTATCTTGTTCACTTTTAATACTTTGCTTGTTAAATGGTTAATCTAGATTTATGTTGTATAACTCTTGGTACAACAAATACTTGGCACTTTCATAGCCCAACCATATGGTATAACCGACACCTGTGCTATGAAAGGAAATTGATTTGTTGTTAACATAAGTTATAATCATGAATACCTGACAATATTTACAAGTTTTAGCATTATTCGAATAAAATAACTAATGTAATCATGTTAACAGTTTATAATCCGATTGGAACCTCCTTTGTGTGTGGTTTCCAGTTGAGTAATAAAAAGAGTTTATATTATACTTGTTTGAAATACCATTAGTGGATCCTCTAACCTTGACAATTATTCTATCCTTGTTTAATCCTTATATTAATATCACATCTCAAAGTTCTCTTCAACTCATTTTCTATTATTATTTATTTCTTTATTTGTAGTTTACACAGTTAACCTCCCTATGGTTCGACCCTAGTTGATACGAACCTCGTGATCACATGGTCACGCAACCCACATGCGAAGACACCAATTCCTAAAAAGCCAAGTAAATCATGTTTGATAGGAGTGTGACACAAAGATAACTTGTACCTAGGCACCAGCACTATTGGAAACGGAGACCCCCACCCAACGAATATTGATTCGCGAACAAGAAGTATAAGGATGCCACCATGAAGATAGTTGTTCTTCGATAAGTCGTTTTTCAGTTCTTTAGAGAACCATGGAAGGGGGATTATCTAACCAACACACACACACAAAGTGCGGCAAACAAGAAGTTTTATTAATATGAATTGTGTAACATACATGTCTGGTTATGCCTTTATCTAACTCTAGACTTAAATAAACCATAATGGACCCCCCTTAGGTGGACTTATATTAAGCCCACTTACAATTGACCCAAATAAGTAATAATAACCCAAAGACTATGAAGAAAATAATAAAAATAATAAAAATTCGAAAATTACCATCCTAAATATCCTAGAATCAGATTTGTCACCATTAAGAAGTCCCAAATAGACTAGGAAATCTAATTTAAAGGTAGAATTTATTATGAAGTCTTCTTTCCTTTTTGTAGGTAGGATGAATAAGGAATCCTTGTAAAAAAAGGATTCTGAAATAATTATGAATCCTTGCCACACTTGGAAACTATGTTGCAGCCCGTTAAAAATCTTTGTAGAATTAGTAGATTTACAAAATAAGCTGCCACATCCTTTTAGGAAAAGAATCCTAGCCAAATAGGAAGTTCACAAGTCAAAAGGAAGTAAATAACAAAATTCGTACAACCTCTGTTGACCTGTATTTCGATGCCTTTCCGAACTCTGATTAACCCGAAATTTTAAACCAAGGTAGGAAAATATGTCAGGAGACTCCATGTAAAATTTCAGCTTGATCCAACGGTCGAATTGAGAATTATAATTGATGTCGTAAAACTGGATAGGTGCACTTTTTACGTCAAAATACGAATTTGACATTGCCTGGATTGTATCACCGATCTTGCCGGGTTATTTATTACTTTGACACTCCTATATTTGGGAGAAGACATCAACTTTTTGGTCGTGTCATCACTGTCTCTAATCATATTAGCAGCATATAGATTAAAAAAAAGAGAGAGATTAGACTAGATTTGAAGGATGATTCAATTCTGCTGCAAAAACACAACTCTTAGTGAACCATAAGCAAACCACCTCAAAATCACTTGAAACTTCATATCATGTCTATTGGGGCTGAGATTAGACCATATATTAAAGTTGCACTTATTTTGACATCGTTTGCTTGAGGTTTAATTATGCCGTAGAAACACAACTCTTAAGGAACCAAAAACAAACCACCTCAGAATCAATTAAAACTTTATATTCTGTATATAGTGGATGAGATCACATGTATATTAAATTTGGGGTTAATTGGCTATCGTTTTCTTGAGGTTTTAATTTAAGGTTCAATTCTTCCGCAAAAACACAACTCTCAGTGAACCATAAACAAACCACCTCAGAATCTATTGCAAGTTCATATTCTGTCTCTTGGGGGTGAGATCGCATCCTATATTAGAATTTGGCTTATTTGGATATCTTTTACTGAGGTTTTAATTTGAGATTAAATTCTGCCCCAAATTGATCATACAAGGGGTTTGGGTAGTTAGACATAAGAATACGATGAATAAACTGAGATTTATTATTTTTTGGTATCAGAATACTAAATATTAAATTTGAGATCATTCCAATATCTTTTAGTCTGGGTTTCAATAATGTTATGTAAAAATTACGTACTCGGTCAAATTTGTATCAAACTTCAAAATGTGATCCTTACTTTTTGTTTCTATTATAATTGGGTCATTTAGGAGTCAATTAATTGTTTTTGTTAATTTTCACTTCTGTTTTATTTTGAGTATTCATGTCGTCCACAAATCGTGCGAATTTGCATTTTTACTTGTGAAATCATAATTGTAATTTTGTTTTGCCTTGTTGTTAATATATTTATAGATTTTTTAGCTTGAGAATTATAATTCAATTTTTTAGTAGACTTTGATTTGTTGATTTTAGTCCTAAAGAACCCAAAGAAAGCAAGTTGTGAGGTAAAAGAGATAGTGACAAGTGAGCTTATTAGAGTAACAAGCCAAGATTTTTGTGCGAAACATGATAGGTGTGATGGTTTAAAATTTTTGTGCGAAACACAAGGGGTCCATTAGGGTTAACTTTTCAAGAACTATTTAAACTCATATAAGCCAAAATTTTGGCAGTTTTGATGATAATTACTTCTGAATTTTTCAGTTTCAACGTTTAAGAGTGATTCTTGCATTTTTCAGTTCTTGAACGAACTGAATCTGACTCAACGAAGATTTTTTTTATCAAATATAAGTATTGTATAGATCAAAAAGGAGCAAGACAAGCTTGCAGTACAAGCTGGAAACCAGCAAAACATTACAGCAAAGGGAACAGACTCCCTTGAACAAACGTTAGCAACACAAAAGGCGAGTGCAGGGGAACATTCTCCCCAGCACAAGCTAGCCCGAGAAAGGGAATAGAATCCCATAAACCAAAGCATGAACAGCCCCATGTAGGGCAAAATAGAAAACAAAAGGCCTATAGGAACATGCTCCTACTAAGCCGAACAAGTAGCAAATTACAACCAACAGCAAAACAACAACAAGAGAGCCTTGACCACTGTCTGCAGACCAATAACATAAAGCAACTGAAGCCCCATAACTGGGCACACAACCAGCAACATTCTTTCCACCAAGGGGAGCAACAGCGAAAACAAACCTATGACAGAGAGGCCAGCCGAATCAGACCAGCAACCCAGCGGCACAACCAACACGCCTCGGCCTTCATAGCAGCAGGCAAGAAACTTCCAGCAGAATGAGCAGCAACAGCCTGCAACCCAAACTAGCAAGACTCACAGTAGCGGGCAGACAATGACTGCACCAACAAAAAGACAGGCCTACAGAGGCATCATCAGAACAACATCCAAGCTACCCCAACAAGCAACCCGAAACCAAAGACTCATCGAAGATTAACTGGCTTCGTGGCGTCATTCTACTCAATCCAATAGTGTTGTTGCCTTGGGGCAGGTTTCCATTGTGTCACACTCCTATCAGACCTATTTCGGCTTTCCGGGATCAGATCTCAATCTTGATTGTGGGTTGCGTGTCCATGTGATCACAAGGTTCGCATCATTTGGTATCAGAGCTTGGCTCCATTAATTAGGTTATATCCTTTTGAATTTTTTGTTCTTGTTTCCGCAAAAAATTCCTTAGTGTCCAATTTCTTCTTCTCCTTGATTTTGCAACGTATTAAAAAATAAAAAAATAGTTATTTCATTTTTTTACTACCCAAAATATATCAATAGAATAAAAAAAAGAAAAGAAAAAATCATTCAAAGAGACGTTTATTAGTTTCTGCCACAGAGAACTAAACAGGGGAAAATTAGATCAAATCAACTCAGAATTAGTTCAAATTTGATAAGATTATTAATGGGGCTCTAATCGCATCACATATTAAGTTTGGGGTCAATTGGACATAGTTTTCTTTGGTTTTCAATTTCGGGTCCAATCAGGTTTGATTCTTACCCTTTTTGCGTTAGTATATCAAACCTTATCGTAAATTACTCAAAATTCATATTCTTTCTATTTGGGTTAATATTGCACTATATATGAAATTGTAGCTCAATTGGATATCATTCACTTTAGGTTCCAGATTCACACTTAACTCGTCGTAAACAAGTCTGTTTTGCATCAACTTTTGAAATTCACTTTCTTTCTGCTGTTTTCATTTCTTGCAGTATATTTTCAACATATCCAACATATTTGGGTGCTGTTTCATCATCCTTGCATATTTCATTTCTGTTTTTATTCGAGTCTCTAGTTTTGTTCATATTTCGGATAGATTCGCTTGCTACTCGCGAGACTATCATCATAGTTTTGTTTTGCTTGTTTTCTAGTTTTTATTGTTTATTGAGTCATATATACATATTTGGATTGTGCTGCTAAATTGGTTCTATTTGGTATTTGTTTGAGTTCTGCAAGAACCGCAAGAAGGTGAGACGAGATGTGTGAGTATGTGAGGGTATTAAGAGTGTTTGAGCGAAACATGAGGGATGTGAGGATTTGTTTTACCACTAACCAATTGTTACAAGTACTATCATGTCAGCGCAAAACAACACACCACCCCCTCCCGATGTAGAACTTAAATTCCAAATGCATGCCATGACGAAGATGATGGAGAGAATGAATTTGATGATGGGGAATGTGTGTGACATACTTGAGAAGGTGGGAAAACATGGTAACGTGGCTGGAACATGTACCCAAGATGTGAGAAAACTTGGGGCTCAACACAAATCTAACAATGGCAGTGGGGCTGAAAGGCCAAGATGGGCTGATTATGAGGATTTTGATGATATTGGTGATGGCAGTTTTAAGGATCAGATCATATGCCACCGGGAAGGTTTTTGGCAGCCTAGAAACCAAAGGAATTTCATGTATTTTGATGAGGTGTTATGGCAAAAGAAAAGGAGGATTCAAAAGGAGAAGTGGTATCAAATGGCAATAAAGAGATTAGTGTTCTAAAAAAAGAATCCACGATTCTATCCCGTATTCTAGGGGAGATGAAGTAGGAACTTGATGTGTTAACGGAATCAGTCAATGCCCAGGAAGCTTTAGAAAGAGAGGAGAAAATACGTTGCAATGATGATATATGAGATAGAACAGCTGCTACTTTCATCCAAAGTTGTTGGCGACGATTGTTGGGCACGATTGTTGGCAAGAAAAGAACTCCAAAGGCTTCAAAAAGAGGCTAAGGAATTGTCCTTTCAACTTCTTGGTGATTCAAGGATGAATCATCATGAAGAGAGAGGGAATGATACGATCCAGGAAAGGTCAAATTTGGATTTTGACGTAAAAATTGCATCTATCTAGTTTTACAGCAACTGTCATAATTCTCAATCCAACCGTTGGATCGGGCTGAAAGTTTACATGGATTCTTCTAACATGTTTTCCTACGTTGGGTTTAACTTTTAGGTCAATTGAAGTTCGAAAAAGCATTGAAACATGGGTCAACAGAGGCTGTATGAATTTTGTTATTTACTTCCTTTTGACTTGTGGACTTCCTATTTGGCTAGGATTGTTTTCCTAAAACGATGTGGCAGCTTATTTTGGGAATTTTCTATTTTTACAAAGATCTTCAATGGGCTGCAACATAGTTTCCAAGTGTGGCAAGGATTCATAAATGTTTTAAAATCCTTTTCTTACAAGGATTCCTTATTCATTCTAGCTACAAAAAAAGAAATGAAGATTTCAGAATTAATTCTACCTTCAGATTTGATTCTCCTAGCTTATAGAGACTTCTAAATGGCAACAAATCTGATCCTATTATATTTAGGATATTAAATTCGGATTTATTATTGTTAGTATTATTTTCTTCTTAGTTTACGGTTTATTTATATTATTTGGATTTATTTAGTATGGAGTCACTATAAATAAGGGAATAACCAGACATGTAAGGTTAGAGAATTCAGATTAATAAAACTCTTTGTTTGTTGCACTTGTGTGTGTGTGTGTGTTGGTGAGATAATCTTCCTTCCATGGTTCTCTAAAGAACTGAGAAATGACTTATCGAAGAACAACTATCTTCGTGGCGTCATCCTTATACTTCTCATTTACGAATCAATATTCATTGGGTGGGGGTCTCCGTTTCCAATAGTACTGGTGCCTAGGTACAAGTTATCTTTGTGTCACACTCCTATCAAACCTGATTTACTTAGCTTTTCGGGAATTGGTGTCTTTGCGTGTGGGTTGTGTGACCACATGATCACGAGGTTCGCATCAGCTTGTTTGGATTAAGTTATAGGATTATTGGCTTAGTTTTGTATGTGGCTCAATTCATCCCACAATCCATTAGGGTTAATTTTTCAGAACTATTTAAACAGATGTAACCTAAATTTCAGCACCCATTGATGAATATTACTTTTGAATTTTTCAGTTTTAACATGTGAAAGTGATTCTTCAATTCTTGAAAGAACTGAATCTGACTACATTAACTGGTTTCGTGGTGTTATTCTACTTCATTCCAATAGTGTTGGTGCCTTAGGGCAGGTTCTCATTATGTCACACTCCTATCAAACCTACCTCGGCTGTCCACGATCAGATATCAATCTTGATTATGGGTTGCGTGATCACGAGGTTCGCATCAAATTTGGTTGAAAACACGGGTGCAATTAAAGAAATTAGAAGTTGGAATGTCAATTGATGATAAAATTAAAAATATTCAGAACTAAGGACCAACTTGAAAAACATGATTAAATTAAGGGGTGTTTTTGAAACTTTGCAGGGGTAAAATCAAATTGATTCTTAAAATCAAAACTCAATTAAGGACCTATTTGAACAAATTCAAAGATTAAGGGCTGAAATTAAAAGATGAGGTTTATGACCCAATTTAAATCAAAAACACAACCAAACCAAAAAAAGCCATCCTCTCTTGATGGATTTGTTTCGCAACTTCTTCTGCATAATTGGTCCTTCTTGTATAATTATGATTTCTCTTGTCATGGTCGTATTTGGGTTTGTTGGAATGCTGATGTGGTGAAGGTGGATGTCCAAGGAGTGTCAGACCAGGCTATTCATGTTTCTGTCATGATATTAGCTACCAATATTTGTTTCAATGCTTCAATCATTTACGGAGACAATAATGCATCCTTACGTGAGGCTTTATGGTCTGATATAGTGAGTCATAGTGATGGATGGGAGTCAACCCCATGGATTCTTATGGGTAACTTTAATGCTATTCGCAACTAGTCAGAGAGGTTAGGAGGGTCTACTACGTGGGCTAGTCATATGGACAGATTGGAAACATGTATACGAGAAGCGAAAGTAGATGATCTTCGGTATTCTGGTATGCATTATACTTGGACGAACCAATGTGCCGAGAATCTGATTATGCGGAAACTAGATAGAGTGCTTGTAAATGAGAAGTGGAATCTGACCTTTCCATTGTCGGAAGCGAGATTTTTGCCATCTGGTATGTCAAACCATTCTTCCATGGTGGTAAAAGTTGCTAGAAATGATCAAAACATAAAGAAACCATTCAGATTCTTCGATATGTGGATGGATCATGAAGAGTTCATGCCCGCGGTGAAGAAAGTATGGGATCAGAATTTAGGGGGCTTCCAATGTATCAGCTGTGTAGCAAACTTAGAAAGCTAAAGCAGGAATTGAAACTTTTCAATAAGATTCACTTCTCCAACATTTCTGATAGAGTCAAAGATGCAAAAGATGAAATGGATAAGGCTCAACAGGCTATGCATATAGCACATGGGAACACAACTTTGTGCATGCGAGAAAGGGATGTTGTTCGTAACTATACTTCTAGCATCAGGGCTGAAGAGAGTTTCTTCAAACAGAAAGCTAGGATACT
>Ga0325411_1010068_pt1 | contig 10009 bp, 5 predicted proteins | sample PopdelMetagenome_13_FD_206181 | JGI IMG/M metagenome (GOLD analysis project Ga0325411, IMG submission 206181) | Populus deltoides microbial communities from Bellville, Georgia, United States - Xylem-PdIQD-R4 | ecosystem: Host-associated > Plants > Phyllosphere > Stem > Wood/Secondary xylem...
AAAAATCTGATCTCATAACCATGGATTTTGCAGCATTTCTTAGGCTCAAGATCCGTTTGTTTATGTGATGCGATATATTACGATTTCAAAGTGTTTGACGCAACAGTTTTAAAGGAATTCTACTAAACAATCTCTTTTTAAACTTTGGTTAAAAAAAATATAATTTTTCATTTTTCTTAATCCTATTTTCTCAAATCACAATTAAAAAATTTACCAAAATATCATATACACGCTAAGAATTCATTTGGTATTATGGTAGTAGTTGCCTTTGAAAGTATTTTTACTTGAAAATACATCAAAATAATATTTTTTTAAAATTTATTTTTGACATAAACACATTAAAATAATTTGAAAATATCAAAACAAAATTAATTTGAATCAAAAAAGAAAATAAAAAATTTTAATTTTTTTTCAAAAACATTTTTGAAACGCAAAATTAATTTGAAGCGTTTTTTAACCGGCTTATGGACTCCAACGAGATTATAATTTTTTTTCCAAAACTATTTCTTATTTAACTATATAATAAAAAAATATACAATCACAAAATAAAATACCAACCAAATACTAAAATGCTATAAAAAAAACTAAATAACAAATAAAAATTAAAATATTTAACATTGCAACACGGGTAATTTACCTTGTTGTGTTTAATGAATTTCTTTATCAAAATAAATTATAATAGAAAAACTTATAAAATTTATAATAGAGACCGACACACGTATAAAATTTATTGAATAAAAAAAATACAAGGCTGCATGTATGAAAAAAACCAATACTTAAAAAAACAAATTTAATCTATATAAAATTAAGAAAAAAATCACATAAATCATACCTAACTCTTTAAAAACTATACATACATAGTATTATTAAAAAATCATCACAAACTAATTAAAACAGAAGCTCAAAATTTATTTGAAAAAAATATCAACTAATGCATTATTTAAAAAAATAATTTTTTTAAAAAAAATCAGGCTAGGTGTTGCTGGGCCTGGAAGACCCAACTTAGAGCTTGACCCAATCAAGCAACGCTTGGCGTGCAAGCCTATATATTTTATTGAAATTTAATGGGACGAGCGAGATATCATATGCCTCATGCATTAGAAAAAAAATAACGCATCACCTACATCAACAAATGACTTGTCATTTGTTCATCCCTTGAATTCAACCATTGTGATGCTCGGAAAAATAAGGTTTTTTTTTATCCGAAAACTCATTTAACCAATTTTTGGTCTAAAATACTTAGAGAACATTCTAGAGACCCTGCTAAATTAATCTACGACCACAAAAAACATATAATTATTTTAAACATAAATCATATAATAAAGTAATCTTAGACAGACGGTTGTGCTAAATTGTTGTCCATACTAAAATCTATTTGTGTGTTTATGATTAATGATTTTTAATTTCAAGGAATTTTTTATTTTTGTATTTTAAAAATATTTTTAAAAAATTTTAACTTTTTTTTAAAAATAATATTTTTTTAGTATGTTTAAATTATTTTAATTTATTAATATAAAAAATAATATTTTTAAAATAAAAAAATATTATTTTAATATAATTTTTAATAAAAAATATTTTAAAAATTAACCGCTAACACACTATAAACACAGTGAAAACAATATACCTGACTACACCGAATCCGTTCTTTATTCTACTCGACCATTTTACCCCTGCGTGCGTGTTCTAATTAACCCCCCCTCCCTCCTTCCCTCTTTCAAACCAAAACGAAAAGCCCCACTCTTCACTCACGTAAACCCTAATTCTTACAGGTTCCATCTCTCAGTACCCGAAAACCAAAACCTTGAAAAAGAGGCTTACCACTTCCAAGAGGGCTCCTTTAAAGAGCCAGACTTTTCAGGTTTGCCGTTTTCTTTTGGTTTTTTTTCTGATATTATTTTTCAGCAGAAGTTTCGATTTTTGAGACCCTGTTGTTTGTGCATTGTTTAGCTTATTTTTGGGGTTTTATGTTCGTATTTCTTGTTTTACGAGATGGGATTTTGTTGTTTTATGTAATGGATGAGTGGAAAATGAAACCCAGATTTGGTTTTGCTGAAATCTGGGTTTTTTAGGTTTATTTTTTCTGTTTTATTTGATGGGTTTTTCGTTTTTTGGATGATGGGTGGATTGGAATGGTAGTTTTAGTGAATTTTAATATTTTTGGTGCTTGAATTTTGGAATCTAAGAGTAGGATAAGTAATATGAGAAACTTTTTTTTTTTGTTTTCCAATGTGTTAAGTAATTAAATGTTTGAAGAGACAAAAGGATGGGTTTTCGTGAAGAAAAATGAAATAATAGCAGTACTATCGTGTCAAATTAATTAACTAATTTTCTGGATTTTTGTATTTAGCTAAGAATGATAGGTGTGTTGTTTCAGTTAATGAATCTCTGTAAAACTGAAAGAGGGTTTATTTTGCTTCTCTGGTCGTATCTTGTTCTTGATGCAATATGGTTGTGTTTGGAGCTGGCTTTTAAAGATCTTACTTTTGGATTTGGCGATTTGTGTTCAGACCAGAACTGTTGATACTTTTTAAACTAATGCAAGCAGAATTTGGATATATAAAGACATTTTGCTGAAGAAACTGTAGATTGCAAAAATGTCGATGTCAAAGAGTTCGAAGATGCTCCAATATATCAACTACCGGATGCGTGTGACCATCCAAGATGGCCGGCAGCTGGTAGGGAAATTCATGGCCTTTGATCGCCACATGAACCTTGTACTCGGTGATTGTGAGGAGTTCCGTAAGCTCCCACCAGCAAAGGGCAAGAAGAATAATGAGGAGCGTGAGGACCGCCGTACTCTTGGCCTTGTTCTCCTTCGTGGTGAAGAGGTCATCTCTATGACTGTTGAGGGCCCTCCTCCTCCTGAAGAGTCTCGTGCCAAGGCTGTCTCTGCTGCAGCTGTTGCTGGTCCCGGTCTTGGTCGTGCTGCTGGCCGTGGAATTCCTACTGCTCCTCTTGTTCAGGCGCAGCCTGGCCTAGCGGGTCCTGTCCGTGGTGTTGGTGGGCCTTCCCCTGGCATGATGCAGCCACAACTCTCTCGTCCTCAACTTTCTGCTCCACCCATGACCTACCCTGCAGGAAGTGGTCTGCCAACTGGTGGTGCACCCATTGTCCGGCCACCTGGTCAGATGCCTCCTATGCCATATCCTGGCCAGGGTCCACCAATGGGCCGGGGTCCACCTCCACCAGGTCCACCTCAATTTGCTGCTAGGCCCCCACAGGGTTTCCCGATGCCACCACAGTTTGCCCAGAGACCAATGGGAGGGCCACCACAGCCACAGGTACAAATGATGAGAGGACCACCTGCTCCACCAAGACCTGGAATGTCAGCACCACCTCCACCCCGTCCTGGGATGCCACTTCCACCTGGTGGTCATGTTCCTGTTTTTGGACCCCCTCGTCCGGGTATGCCACCTCCTCCCAATTCCCAACAGCAGCAGAATCAGCAGCAATAGTGATTAGGTATGCCTCCTTTTAATGTTTGATTAATGGATTTTGAATGTCTACTTGCTTTTCAATCTCTTAGACCTGAAGGTTTAGACGAAGTTGATAGGATTGAGTTTGTTTAATTACATGGATTGAATGGATTTATTTATCAGCAACTTGTGTTTTCTATTTCTGCCATTTAATAATATGTTCAATAACTGGTATTATCTATCTTCAGATATTTTGATTGTTTTGTATTGAAATATGTTACTAACTGGGTGACAGGATTTGGGTTTATTGTTTCAATGAAAACAGAATTGTTGAAAACATAAACTTAGTCATAGATTTTTAGTGTTTCTATTCTGATGTGCATTGATCATTAGGATATGTAATTAATTTTGAAACTCGAATTTAGCCGTGGCAAGCAAAAAAAATAAAAATTAATTGCATGTATGAGGAAGCTAGTTATAAATGTTTTTCGTGATGATCCTATTTCAGTTTGCCATGCTGCTGAAGTTTAGGTCTTGGTCTAAGATCTCGGTTTGGGAGGAATTCTGAAACACTGAGCTTGTTGCTCTTATAGTAACTGTAGTTCCCAAACTTTCTGAGCAGTTGCTTACTTCTTTTTAGTTGATGAATGAGTAAACAGTTATTCGAATTGTGACCAGGCATTCTAATTTTTCACCCCTAATGTGTTTTGTGCAGTGTTAGGAATTTTCTGTTATCAATTGATTTATTACCAGGTTTGTTATTCCAAGTGTCTGCATATTCACCAACTTGATGTTTGATTTGGATAGTTATGAGTTTGGCATATGCTTTTTAACCAAGTAGAATGTGGTTCTTTTACTAGAGAGTGGTTGAGAGTGTGGTAACGGTTGTTTTTCAAAGTGCTTTTCGCTCAGAAATGTATCAAAATAATTTTTTTTTCGTTTTTTAAAATTTATTTTTGACATCAGCACATTAAAACGATCTAAAAAAAAAAATAAATTTGAAGCCAATTTTTTTTTTCAAATTTTCATGAAAAGCATGTTGAACCGCATTCCTAAACAGGCACTAAAGCCTTTTATTTGCTAGTTATGCCGCTGAACTATGAGTTTAAAGTGGTTGTCTGTTAGGCTTTCAAATGAAAGTGCACTTATATGTACAGATGTATTAGATTCTTAATTTGTGTCTATATCGTTAGAGATGGTGGGAATACATAATGCTCCCCGTCATCATTGTTCCTGTGGAATATGGAGTGTACTGACAAGGGAATATTTGACCCCATTAACACTGGCCCATACCACTTTGTGTGGTGGCGCCATTTAGTCATAATCCACTTTGTAGCTGCCACTAAGTGCATAATTTTAAAATATAAGTTTCTATATACCCTTAAATTCCAACAAACTTGAAGCATTTTCCCCAGTACACTAATCATCCATTCATCATCAACAATTCCAGGAGGGGTTGGTTTGAATGGGTCTTTTGTCATTTTAGTAGGTGCCCAGCATGTCATATTTGGGTTCACTTAGTATTTTAGGAAACACAAACATGGCTAAAACTAATTCTAGTGTTCGATGTTTTTCCTATTCAGTCTCGGTGCTAAAAGATAGCATTTTGTATCTGCTTCTGTTTGTGATTTTATTCATTGACTACCCACAGATTTCATTGCTGAACGAGTAACATTCTTAGCTCGTTAAAGCTTTTTTTGTGGCTATATTAAAATCTGCTTGTTTTGCTTGCATTTATTAAAAGATTTGTATATTTTTGTTCCAACTTTTTTTAGATTGACATGACTTTTAATATTACCAAAGACTTGCTTGTTAACCAACTCTAGGCAGATTTATTTGGAGATATAAATCAGATGCTAAAAACCTTATAATGCTGTCAACATATCTCAATTGTAAGATTGCATTCCAGTTGCACTGTACTCCAAGCTTGTCCTGGAAAGCTCACTTTGATCATCTTTCTCTTGCAGGTCGTATGTGCCTTGAACGTTTTCAGATGGAATTTGTAGAAGAAGGTTATTTCAAGTGCTGTCGTGAAGGTTTCTTGTTGATTTTGTCTTGAACTCATTTCAACTTTGCAAGTGACTTCAACTACTGTGTATCTCTCTTATATTCTAGTGTAGGATTTGGTCGATGTTATATCACAATATGTTATTCTAGCAGAGTATCCACTACCAAGAGGAAAAGTTATATTAGCAAATCTGATCATTAGACGAAACAAACTTGGGGCAGTGCAGGCCTTCAACTAAGTTATAGTGTTTGCGATTTTGGGTGCATGATGCATGTGCTCAAGCTACATGAAGCTGATCGCCTGATGTCCATTGAAAAAAAGATGCTGTGGAAATGTGGCATTGACAATTTCTTGCCTAGAGTAAATTGAGACTTGAAGTGATATATCTCGATGTTTGGTGGTGTCTGTGTTATTAAATTTTTGGGGCACTTTGTTGTGTACTTCTGTTAGTGTCAGGCTCTCTGCATGCGGCGAGTTAGCCCTGTGTTCAGCTCTTTTCCCTCCCACTAAGTGAATGCCAACTTAAACTTTGGATGGCTGGACCTGGAACCAAAAAATTTAGATTATAATGGACTTGTTTGTAATCAATCCACTCGTAATTCACAGGCGCTGTATGTTTTTCCTCTTACTTTTTCTCCTTTTCAATTGTAGAGATCTTAGAATCCGGCAACCTTTTTCAAGCAATTCTATTCTCGTTTTACGTTGGAATCATGAAGCTAACAGGACCTCTGTCCGATGTGCACATGAAGCTGTACAGGGAAAATTTTGTACACATACAATAAAGTCTGACTTGGGATGTAGCTCAATCAGGTCTATAGAAAAACTCAGTCTTTTGTTTTTTAGTAAAATGACAGTTTTTATGGTTTTTTATTCAAGAATAAAAAATAGTTAAAGCTTGGGCTGCTTCCCTAGTCAACTTAAAAAAATATTATTTTAATGTATTTATAAATTAAAAAAACTTTAAAAACAATAACTATCGCACTTTCCACATCTTACAGAATATAAATGGTGCTTGACTCCGAGTTTTGCAATAAACTAAAGAAAGTGACATGGCCAAAGGGTGGAAAGCTACAATCTTGACAGTTGACAATAGAGAACGGTAATGGTTAAAAGTAAGCGAGCCTTTCGGCTTGGCGTGACTGAAGGCGAATTGGAAGTCCCTTTTCAGGGGTTGGCATCATGTCACCAGCAATCTTTTCCGCAGGAAATGCTACCTCCCACCTGAACCTTTTCACCACATTGTGAACAAAAGTCAGAATAGCTAGTCGAGCATACTCTTTTCCAGGGCACATCCTAGGGCCACCTCCAAAGGGCACAAATGTGAACGGAGGAAAAACCTTTTCATCGTCGTATCTCGATGGGTCAAATTTCTCAGGATCTGGGAAGTACTGTGGATCCTTGTTTGTTGTGCTAACAGTCCAGTATATCTGGAAATGTAGAGCAAATCAAGAGTTAGTGGAAAGCATGATGTGTAAAGCAGTGCAGACAATTATGGACATGAACAAAAACTATCTCATACTTTCCATCCCTTTGGAATGGTGTATCCTGTGTAAGTAAAGTCAGTTAGGGCCTCTCTGAAAGTTCCCTGGAGTGGGGGTGTGAGCCTCATCACTTCATACATCACATTCCATGAGTATTTCATCTTCTGAATGTCATTCCAATCTAGCAGCTCCCCAGCCTTTTTATCTGCTGCAACCTCTATTTGCTCTGGATTTCAAGAACACAGGCCATTGATAAGATCAGTAACATGACAATCATACATGTGTGTGTGTGTTGATACTCAAAATCATCAAAAACAGGAGAGAATGATTTGTTTACCAGCTAGGATCTTAGCATAAATGTCAGGCCTCTCTCCAACATTTTTCATAAAGAAAGTCATAGCAGTAGCCACTGTACTATATCCTGCAACTAGTAAACCCATGATCTTGTCAGCAATTTCAGCCTCTGCCATGTGTTTGCCTGAAGGGTCAGTGGCCAAGATCATATGGCATAGTATATCCTGCACCTGTGCTCCTTTGGACATACCGGCCCTTTTCTCATCGATTATTATTCGTAGTTCCTTGCGGATTGCAGCTGCAGCCTTGTTGGCTCTGTAAAAAGTTGTTCCATAGACATTTAAAGGAATGGAATGCATCCCCAAGGTCATATCATCAAAATTGCTGACAAGCCTAGCTATACGTTCAGGATCATCCGAGCCCAAGAAAAAGCGACACGCAAGAGACAGAGTCAGTGTCTTAGCAAGAGCAAAGGCCTTGACTTCATCTTTTCCTTCCCAATAAGTCTGCATATGCAGCTGTGTGATAGAGTCCATTTTCCCCAAGTACCCGACCAATGCCTCAGGCTTCAAGAACCCTGGCGACCTTAATATTTTCGACTCAGCTTCGCGTGGAACTTGAGCTTGAGCTGGAGCAGCAGCTTGATAGGAACGAAAGATCTTTTGCATCGCATGAGGTCGAAAGGCAGTGAAAAGCTTCTGCTCATTGGAGAAGAGGAATTTGTGTCCACCAGGGCCACATATGACAGCAGTCTCCTCTCCAAGAATCTTAGTCTTGAAGATATCAGAAGAGTACCTCTTCATCCTGTCAGAAACAAACTTTTCAGGCTTACCAAACAAGAAATCAAGCGTTTCGCCGAAGATAGGCCATCCTAAGCTCCCTGGTGGCAGGTTCTTGGCACTGTGGGATGAGTGCTTGAAAGCAAAGATGCTAATAGCTAGTGCTAAGACCAAAAGAACCATGGACAACAATAAACATGTTACCTCCATGACTGTTTTTTATGCTAAAGAATCTGTTCAATAGCTTTGGGAGCAACTTGTGAAGATTTGAGGCTACAGAGGATGGAATGGTGGGTTCATATAGGCAAAGATGAGTAGCGTGCTAGTTCTAAAATCGCATCGTCTGCCTGCCAATAATCTAGGAGTCAAATGTGAACCATAATATGATGAAGTAACTGAAATCTATAAGAAAAAGGACAAAAGTAATAAACTTGGCGCAAAGTTATTAAACCCAGTTGTGCTAACATGTTAAAAGTTAATTTAATAACAAACTCGAGACCTAACCTATTTATTTAATTCCATAATCTTCCATTTTATTATCAATGTATAAGAAGCATGCGACACATGCAACTAGACATCGTAAAAATGACAACTTTAATTCTGAGGGGTAATTCAATTTGTCCTCAATTGTTATAAGTTCGAGTGTTCTAAAGATAACTAGAGGCTTATATGGTCATTAATTTCAGGGCTCGTGGGATTAGTCGAAGTGTACGCATGCTAGCCCAAACACCCACATTAAAAAAAAACAATAACAATTTTATTTAAAAAATTATAATTTTAACCGTCCTTCTCATGACAATTTGCTTGTCATCCAATTTATTATAATTGATTTGTTAATATATCGGTTAATTATATTCTAAAATACAAGAAAAATAAAAAAAATATTAACTCATCATGATGTTAATGATCATATGTCAAAAATAAGATTTAATAATCCTGATTTTAACAAGGTTTTGAACACTTGGATTTGTCATATAGAATCAAAGAATATCTTAAACCCAATATATAGGTATCAATGCTATGCTTTTTATTTTTTATTTATCATGCACATATATATGCCTCAACATTGGATTCTAAGGCTTTTTATCATGCTCTTTTGCGTTGGAAAATACTTTGGACAAACTAATTAAGACCTATATATAGCCAAATCATATATTTTCCTCTCATTTTTTTTTGGGAATATTTCATACGAGTGATTATTCTTTTCTCCATTTTTGTTCTTGCAATAAAAACTTAATATCATAGACTAATCACTACGAATCTACAAAAACTTTTTGGAGATATATACTTACTAGTCTAACGTCAACATGCTGATGTATTTTGAAACCAGTGTGAAAGAGATCTACAAAATCAGTTCATGTGGAAAGATTTTGAATCTTCACTAAGAATTAAACCTAAGATGATAGCTCAAACCCTCTCTAGAGGGGGGAGAAAAGAACATAAAATGGCTAAGCAACGTGAACATGAAGACAAATAATCCCAAAATATAATTTTAAAGTTATTAAATAGCACGTGAAGCACACAAAAAAAAAAAAAAAAAGAGGTTGGATATGGAAATTAAAAGAACAGGGCAAAGTGATCTTAATCCCATGTGTAATTGATGAAGAAAATAAATTGTTAATTTTCTCTATTAGGAGACTCTAATTTAGTAGTGTTTAATTATTGTTTTGAGATGTAAAAAATAAAAATACCAGAGATGGAAAGAATATGTTTCCATATATTTAGGGTAAAATTTGAAGTTGATTTGAAATTTTTTTATTTATTTTAAATTAATATTATTTTTAGTGTTTTTTGATCAGATATACTAACGTCTAAAATAATTTTTAAAATATAAAAAAATATTATTTTAATATATTTATAAATAAAAAATATTTTAAAAAATAATCATAATCATAATTTTATACACGGTAAAAATACATACACGTACTCCACTTCCATTATCTTATGTTCTCCGACTTAATAAAATTTAATTAACCAGAAATAATTAGGTTTTTTTTTTTTTTTTTTTTTTTTTATATGTTTTGAAAAATT
>Ga0325411_1010073_pt1 | contig 10004 bp, 4 predicted proteins | sample PopdelMetagenome_13_FD_206181 | JGI IMG/M metagenome (GOLD analysis project Ga0325411, IMG submission 206181) | Populus deltoides microbial communities from Bellville, Georgia, United States - Xylem-PdIQD-R4 | ecosystem: Host-associated > Plants > Phyllosphere > Stem > Wood/Secondary xylem...
CAACAACTCATTTGTGTCGCTGTGACCGACAGTTCATCCATTAACAAGCGCTAGCTTTCACCATCGTACCAGCTACCCCCCATGCTAGGTAAGCTTCTTCTCCCCTTTGCTATAAGATCGGCCACTGCATGCAAAAGGCAAAAATTAATTCAAATGGTCATTGTCCTAGGCCAACAACCATGTGATCTGAGCTGGACTCGTTTTAACCCAGCCTAGATGGCTCTGTTGGGGTCCAACCTAATATTAAAAAAAAAAAGACTGTTGGGTCATCAGTCGGACCAACCTAATATTAAAAAAAAAAAAACTGTTGAGTCATCAGTCGGACCAACCTAGTCTGACTGAGCCGGGGTGGACATGTTTCATACAAACAGCCAGGCCAGGTCCAACCTAAAATATTTCATAAAAATAAAATAATATATAAAAAAGTCATCGTTAGTATGAAATCGAGAAAAAATGAATCAATCTAAAAAAAAAACTTTTAAGGATAAAAAAATATAAATTAAAATAACGTGGATCAAATTGGTAGAAAAGAAATCTTAAAAAGGATGAAATTAAAAAAAAAGAAACCTTTTGAAAATTATCTTATATAAAAAAAATATCATTAAAAGAATATGTACTAAATCTAACTTTTAAAACTATATACAAGAATATTGAAAAAAAAAATTTAAAACCTATTTAATTTTAAGAGATTGTAAGAGAATTTCCAAAACCTCTAATAACCCATCACAGTACTTGCGCCAAATCAAATAGGAGGAAATAGACATAAAAAAAGAGAATTCACAGAACTATTACAATACACAATGATTGCAGCATGAGTGAACAGTGATTTTAATTAGTAACTATTTTTTTTGTTAATTGTTAATTAGTAACTACACACTACCTTCATCATTGTTAGCAGAACTAGATTTCTCTTCCTTATCTAACTTAATCTTGTTCGATTCATTTTCACACTCACCAAACATATCACAAGAAGTGAGGTCCCATCGTATAAAATATATACTCAAGAGAAGAAGAAAGAAAATGTAAACTTGGATGCATGACGTTGTTGTATCGATGTCACAATGGCTACGTCATGGTGTAGTTTGATTTCGAGGATCCATTCAAGTCCAACAAATCTTGTTCGAATGCTTGGTAGCTTCCCACCGAAGATGGTGGCTTCCACTTGCCGATTTATACAAGAAGAAAACTTGTATAAGCACTCGTTTCCCGACTGGCAGACGGCTACACCCGTCCCTACTAGTTTGTCGATAAGCTACCGAGTAAACTATTATATTTGTTCGATCTCTATAATCTTAACGAATATAATTATCTAATATTCAGGTTACCCAATATGAAGTTGCCATATTTTCATAATTGATGGTAATTTAATCAGTTTATAGATCTTTCATGATAATTGATTAACTTCTTTAAATATCCTTTATAATTAAAATTTTCAATCTCACCTACCACTTACAAAATTAAAATTTCATTTAAAAATGACAATTTAGAAATTCTTTTAAAGAAATTAACTGTCAATTTTGAATAAAAAACTAACTTGTGTTTTTCAGAACTAGAGATATTAACTTGCAAGATTATAAAAAATATAGGGACTATATTCATAATTACTAGATCATTTACTCGCGCTACACTGCGTGTTGAAATAATTTTTTTAATATGTTGGTCCGTGTTGATCTAATATGCTATCGTCTTAATAATTTTTTAAATGTTACAAAAATATCTAGTCATTGCTAATATGTTTTTAATAACAAAAATATAATTGTGTAGGGATTGACTCGATGTGATTTGATCGACTTCGCAACTCTAAAGACAATCTGGATAACTAAAAACAACATAGTTTAACTAAAAACAATTTCAAGATGACATCTTTTAAAAAACAAATATTGAAACGATAAAACATTGGATCAAACACGGGACAACCCAAGTTAACATGTAAAATCTACGACCTAGGTTATAAGTCCGTGATAACCTTGTAGAAAGCAAATAAAAAAACATATTGAAATCCAGTTCTCAATCAACCCAATGCTGAAGAATAAAATTGAAAAAATCAATTAAAAAGATAAAAAAAAAAGGAGACTCGAATCAACTTGAGTTAACTTGCCAAACCTGGATCATGAGACCAGGACAACCCAATAGAAAAGAAATCAAAACAAATTATGATGCCTAATTTTCAATGAATTCAATGTTAAAAGATGAAATTGAAAAAAAAATCAATTAATAGTTAATTTGGAAAAAAAAACTAACTTGTGTTTTTCAAACTAGAGATATTAACTTGCAAGATTATAAAAAATTATAGGGACTAAATTAATAATTACTAGATCATTTACTCGCGCTACACTGCGTGTTGAAATAATTTTTTTAATATGTTGGTCCGTGTTGATTTAATATGCTATCGTCTTAATAATTTTTTAAATGTTACAAAAATATCTAGTCATTGCTAATATGTTTTTAATAAAAAAATATAATTGTGTAGGGATTGACTCGATGTGATTTGATCGACTTCGCAAGTCTAAAGACAATCTGGATAACTAAAAACAACATAGTTTAACTAAAAACAATTTCAAGATGACATCTTTTAAAAAACAAATATTGAAACGATAACATATTGGATCAAACACGGGACAACCCAAGTTAACATGCAAAATCCGCGACCTAGGTTATAAGTCCGTGATAACCTTGTAGAAAGCAAATAAAAAAATATATTGAAATCCATTTCTCAATTAATCCAATGCTGAAAAATAAAATTAAAAAAATCAATTAAAAAGATAAAAAAAAGAGACTCGAATCAACTCGAGTTAACTTGCCAAACCTGGATCATGAGACCAGGATAACCCAATAGAAAGTAAATAAAAAAAATTATGATGTCTAATTTTTAATGAATCTAATGTTGAAAGATGAAATTGAAAAAAAAAATCAATTAATAGTCAATTTTGAAAAAAAACTAACTTTTGTTTTTCAAACAAGAGATATTAACTTGCAAGATTATAAAAAATTATAGGGACTAAATTAATAATTACTAGATCATTTACTTGTGCACCACTATAGGTCGAATCATTTTTTTTTTTTGTAATATGCTGACAATTAACAATTACTTGATCATTTACTTGCGCTATACTGTGGGTCGAATAATTTTTTTTAATATATTGACCCGTGTTGATCTAATATATTATTGTCTCAATATTTTTTTCAACGTTAAAAAAATATCTAATCATTACTAACATGTTTATAATATTTTTTTTAACTATGAAATGATTGATTTGATGTGACTTGATTGACTTAGTACATTTAAAGACAATTTGAACAAAAAAAAAAACATAATTTGACTAAAACTAATTTCAAGATGAATTTTTTTTATAAAAATATTAAGACGATAACATATTGAATCAAATACGGGTCAACCCAAGTTAATCCGCAAAATCAAGTCAACTAGGTTAACCCGTAAAATCTGTGATCTAAGTCATGAAACTGGAATAACCTATTAGAAAGGAAACCGAAATAAATTATAAAGCTCAATCCTCAATAAACCTAATATTAAAAGATAAAATTAAAAAATTATATTAAATAAATAAAATGAATATGGTTGAGATGAACAATACTTCGAGGAACAGTAGAAATTTCCTCTCCTCAGTTAATTTTTGTTCATTGTGGTTTTATATGGAAGTAATATGGAACTCATGCACATATATAAGCATCTACACTAAATCAACCAAATTTATTTAAAAGATTGTCTTTGACTAATGAAAACGATTTTAAAAGTTTGAACTTTACAATATAATTAAACCTATCCTGATATATCATTGCCAGTTCAGATATCCAACAAATCAAACAAATATCACTGCATTATCCAACATTTTCTTAGTAGAATTTACCTTCATATCACCTTCTTTCCCCCTTTTTTTGTTGTTGTGTGATGTAATTGGCGATTTAATTTTACTCATTCACCCTTTTTTCTCTTGTAACCCTAAATTATTTTACGTGTGTGTTTTTTAAGGAATAAAATGTGTAATTATAGGGTAGAGAAACAATCAGTTTTTGAATAGACTATATCAGTACAAATTAGTTTTTGTGGTGTTTTTTAAATTTGAGTCAAATCCAAATAAATTTGAGTCAAATCCTAACAAATTAATACTTATCATTGATTTTTATATTTTCAAAATATAATAACAATATAATTTTTATTTTTTATAAAATATGCATGAATTTTAATGGATTTTGTTTTATATTTTTCTGAAATTTTAAAGAAAAACAAATATATTTAATATTAAGTTAATATTTTTTAATATAAGTTTACAATCCAAATATTAAATGAAATTATTGAAACATGCGTGAGGAATCCATAAATAATTTTAAAATGATTCCTAATGTTTTTTTTCAAAATTTTTGGAGATCATTTAAAATTTGTTTGGCAAAAAAAATCAGTAAATCAAAATTTTTAACAATTTACTACGGCATGTTTACTAAACACATTCTAAAAACAAAAAATGATTCATTTTCCTTGTGAAATTTTTAACAAGCCAAACATATTCTTAAAATTGAAAGGATTCAGTCCAGCCACGCGGACTAGACTCAAGTCTAGCCCAGCCATATAGGCTGTGCTTCCTGAGAATTTAGGCTGTGCTTCTTGAGCATAGCTAGGCCTAGTCCGAAAGAGCTAAAATAAATAACCTAGCCTTCCTTTTTTAATTTTTGTCCTTTCAGAACAAAGGAGATTAAAAACCCAAGTCCATGAACAAAGAAACAAGAAAGCCTTTCACCCATTAAAGATCAAACTAAAAATTGTATGAATTTTAAACAGCACCTCTCCTCCTTCCAGAATATTTAAACATGCTCAGTCTTTCTCTATTACATTATTTCTTTACCAAACAAATTAAAACATTAAGCCATTATATTCAAAGTAAACTATCATGACAACTTTTTTTTTTTTATTTAAAAACATGCTTAACGAGTTTTGTTACAGCAGCCTTATGAGATCAATCGCTGCTGTTCCTGACTGTAACAATTTTTTTTATATTATACAAAAGTCGGTGAGGATAATCTTTTTTTCATTTCAGGTTGGGTTGAATTTTCTTATTAATACATGTTTGTTTTTGCGTTTCAAAAATAATATTAAAAAATTTGATTTTTTTTAATTTTTTTATTAACATTAAATTAATATTTTTTTGATGTTTTTGTATTATTTTGATGTGATGATATAAAAAATAAATTTAAAAAATAAAAAAATATATTATCTCAATATTTTTTTGATATGGAGTGTTTGTACTGTGAGTGATACTGTAGCATCATGGGAGCTGTTGTCTTTTGTGTTTAGTTAAAAATTGATATTAAGTCTGGCTCCGCAGTGAGACCCAAAGTATTGGGTCTGACTTGACAACCAGACCCAATACTGGTAGGTCATGATGCCCAGCCATACTCAATAGCGCTAGCTGAGTCTGTTTCATTCAAAATCAGAGCTTGCAATTGGCCCCGAGTAATCTGGTCGACTTGCCGAGTCAACCTGGAACTCAGGTGACCCGACAAAAACCCTATAATGACCTTTTTTTTTTAAATGTGTTTTTCATCCTACCCAGAAACCCTTTTTTTTTCATACTTTTCAATTGGTTACTAACTTATTTCAAAGTTCACTATATAAATAAGAGAAGAATATTTTATTTTTTCAATGTGAGATTTGAAACCCTTTAATATATATACTCTATATTCATAAGAAAAAAATTTATGTTTTTTTTTATTGTGGGTTAAAAAAACTTTTTTGGTTTAAATACTTCAGATTAGAAGAATAATATAGTATCGTTCTAATGTGGGATAAAAAACCTTTTGAAATAATCCTTTAAACTTAATTGTTTATAACATGTATAGTGTATATCCACACAAATTGTTTCTTAGTTTTTTTATATGAAATAATAAAACATCAAATATATTTTTTAAATCTTACCGTGTGACTCAGGGCCTTGGCCAGGTCTATTTCATTCAAGATTCAAGCCTGCAATTGGCTTAGAGTGAATTGGTTGACCTGTCTGGTCAGCCCGGAACTCGGGTGACAAAAAAACCCCGGTAGACCCTTTTTTTTCAATTTTTTTTTTATTCTACCCAGAGACCCCTCTTTTTTCATATTTTTCAGTTGGTTACTAACTCATTTCAAAGTTTACTATATAAATATAAGAAGAATGTTTTATTTCTGCAATGTGGAATTTGAAGCCTTTTAATAAATGTACTCTATGTTCACAAGAATTTTTTTTGTTTTTTCAATATGAGATAATAAATCTTTTTTGTTTAAATACTTTAACTTAGAAGAATAAGATAGTATCTTTCCAATGTGGGATAAAAAAAAACCTTTTGAAATAATCAACTTAATTATTGTTTTTTAATTTTTTTAATATAAAATATTGAAGCATCAAATATTATTTTTAAATTTTTTCGGGTGACCCGAGGCTTTGGTAGGGTTTGTTTCATTCAAAATCCAGGCTTGCAAGTGGTTCGGAGTAACCTGGTTGACTCGCCGGGTAGAGACCTTTTTTTTTCAAATGTACTTTTCTCCTACCCAAAGACCCCTCTTTTTTCATATTTTTTAGTTGGTTACTAACTCATTTCAATGTTTACTATATAAATACTAGAAGAATATTTTATTTTTTTAATGTGAGATTTAAAGCCCTTTAGTATATATACTCTATGTTCATAAAAAAAAAGAGAGTATTGTTTTTTAAACTTGGGATAGAAAATCTTTTTGGTTTAAATATTTCAACTTAGAAGAATAAGATAGTATCTTTTCAACGTAGGATAAAGAATATTTTGAAATAATCTTTTAAACCTAATTGTTTACAACATATATAACCTATATCCACATGGATTGTTTCTTATTTTTTTCATATAAAATATTAAAACCTCAAATTTTTCAATTTTTCCGAGTTGACCCGAGACAACCCGTGTAACTCGGGACCCGGCTCAACCCCCAAGCCGGGTTTGATAACTATGGTTGCCATGAAAATATAACTTTAAAGAATGCAATTGAAAAGAAATAAAGTGACGTGACCGGTTAAAAAATTAAAAACTGAAAAAATTGATAAAACCTCCTCTCTTATATTTTGTTCAAGGGTCTCTTTTAAAAAATATTGATTTTTTTGTTATGTGTTTAATTTTCAAAGTGATTTTTCTGTTTCATCTATGATTTTGTTTTTATCTTTTATATAGATAAACTATGTTTTTTTTTTAAAAAAAATAACAAATATTTATTTTTAGATGATATTCTTAATATGTGTAGCCTTACATGTTATTTCTTTTTTTTTTATTCAATCAATTAATTTTCTATTTTTCAAGATTTAATATCTTGATCTACATTTGTCTTTTGATTTTTCAAGTTTTGTTTTTAGGTGTCATTAATGATTTTTTATTTATTTATTAACGCACATAATTTTAAGTTCTTTTAATTACATGTGAGCATAAACTTTTTGATTTGTTATATTTTTAAATTACCAAAATGCGTTGAAAAAACCTGCATATATAATGTTTTATATAGAATCCAAGACGCGTTTCTTGTATTCATGTTACAGAAAGGAGAAATAACAACAAAAAGAGCGAAACAAGTACCAAATAATATTCGCAAATATAAGTAGAAATCCTAAATTTCGAGGATGAAATTTCTTGAAAGAGGGGAGAATGTGAAACCCTAAAAATTTATAATTTAAATATGTAGATGTGTAAACTCTCATGTAAACGTAATACTGAAAGTGGTATGATTTCAATGAATGATGGAAACCAAGATTAGAAATAATAAATAAATAATGACATGTAATAGAAGGGATGACCTTCATAAAATGAATTCTGGTTTAGAATTCATAAGGACAGAGAAACTTGTAACGTGTTTTGAAGGATAAAATAATGACAAAAATAACAAAATGTTTCTAAGAAATAAGTGAGGTAATAAATAATACATTATAATAAAGGATGGTGCAATGAAAAGAGTAGGACAAAAAGTGCAAGCACCGATTAAAAACCAGTGACGTTACTTTGAAACGGTAATAAGCCCGATAAATAAATAAAGGTGAAAATTCTAAAATTAATATATTCAAAAATAATAAAATGACCTTAAAGGCTTATAAGGATAATTGATATGATTTTATGTGAAGATTGAACAAGAAAATTTAGATTGTTGACGAAAAGTCATAAACTGACCAATTTTACATTAGAAAACAGAGCTCTCAATCCAATAGTCGGATCGGGATGAAATTTTGCATGAAGTCTATTAATATGTTTTCCTACCTTGGTTAAAGATCTCATCCCAATCAAAGTTCGGTAAAAACTAACAATTTAAGTAGAAATAAACCAGATAGTTTATATGAAAAATAAAATAAAAAACATAAAGACATAAATGAGAGACAAAATTGTAATTAGGGGAAAAGGTGCCTATAATACTGCAAAGAGGCCACCAGCTCAAAAAAACAGAAGAAAGGGAGAGACAATATTCAGCTAAAGAGAAGTGCAGAATTTAGAGAAACCAATAATGCTCTGGTGGCCATATCTCTGGAATCCACCATTGGATCATGCTGAGTTTGTGATATATTGTTCTTCTCACACTCCTCTACTAACTGATCGGAGGATTGGAAGGAACACAATTCGTTTGACAGAAATCATCATCGAAAATTTCCTAGAAAACAAAAGGAAATACACCAGCAGGGTAGTTTTGGTCGCCGAGCAATTTCTCTCTCTTCCACCGTTGGATCATGCTCACTATTGGATATGTGATGCGACTAGATGTTGCCTGCATTCTGGACGGTGGAGATATTTCACGCCTCTGTAGCTACCTTACCCCAATTGGTATAAGTCAGATCTCACCTGCGAGTACTGTCGCACGTGTGCGGCGTCGCTTGCAAAAACATTCATCCTAAAAAATTTATATAATGTGTCAAATGAGGGGAGACAAGGAATTCTTGTCTTTTATTAGTGGAAAAATGGAATGGAAGTCGCCACCTAGTATTTTGGTTACTAGGAACCCTAACTGGTCTCAGAGATCGGGTACGGGGACTGGTTGCGTAAAGGGAAGGTATTAGCACCCCAAATATGCCCTACCTAAGGTAAGCTGCATTGTTTTATTGTCTGATAAAATCTAAGGTCTTGTCGTGTTTTCTAGTTGTTGGTCCATCTATGGTTTAAGAAAAGTCCTCCTCGTTAAGGAGATCCTTATCTTATCGGGTAATTCTGACGCCAACAAAAGAATTTAATATCCGGAATACGTCTTACTTATAAGGTCATAACCCCAGATATTAAAAAAAAAACAAAATAATTTTTTTGAAAATTTTGAAATATTGGCCTAGTTCTCGTGACTTTAATAAACTGGTTATTAAAGCTAAAATGCATGCTAATACATATTTTTAAAATTTTCTTTGTTATATGAAAATATAATATGATTTATTATTATTATTTTTGAGAGACTTGGCCGTATGCATGAAAACAAAAAATATATATTTTTAATGTTTCGACGAAAACTGGGTATTTTAATATGGGATTTGTATCTTTACAGTATAAAAATACAAACCATTATTAAGCGAAATTCAATAAAATTATACGCGGAAAAATCACAAACTTTCAAAAATATTTTTAATTTTTTTTACTGGGCCGGACCCGGCCCACTCATTTTAAGCTGGGCCAGACTTGTTCGGCCCAGTGAACAGTGGAGCGTCTACGTGAATAGTGGAGACGGTGCAGTGAAGAAGAAGAAGAAGAAGAAGGAAAAGGGGAAGGGGAGGAAGGCTGACCTGCTGACGCTCACAGTGATGCTGGTGGCGGTGGAGAGGAAGCCGACGATGGTTCATGGTGGTTATGACGGTGGTGGGCAGTGTTTGCTGCAGCTTTTCTTCTTCTTCCCCGTGCAGAGAACCAGCCTCTGTTGTTGTTTTTCATCTGCTTCTGTTTGGTTCTTCTCCTTTTGGTCTCTGGTGGGGGTGGAGCTGCTGGTGGCTTTCAGACGGTGCGGTGGAGGTTGCTGGCCGGTGGAGTTGCTGTGGGGGGCGATGGTGGCT
>Ga0325411_1010074_pt1 | contig 10004 bp, 10 predicted proteins | sample PopdelMetagenome_13_FD_206181 | JGI IMG/M metagenome (GOLD analysis project Ga0325411, IMG submission 206181) | Populus deltoides microbial communities from Bellville, Georgia, United States - Xylem-PdIQD-R4 | ecosystem: Host-associated > Plants > Phyllosphere > Stem > Wood/Secondary xylem...
ATGTCAATGACCCATTTGCCTTGGATCCTGACGTCAAGACCTATTAGACGGTTGACCGAACTATATTGGGTTCTGACGTCGCACAGAAGAAAATTAGATCCGGACATTGCACCCAAGCAACCTGAATCCTGACACAGGACCAAAAAAATTAAATTCTAACACAAGATCCATTAGCTTTGGATAATGGCGTCAGGACTCGTTAGCCTTATTTCCTGATTAAGGACCCATAGTCCTGTAAACAATCTTGGGTCCCAACATGGATGGATCTCAGAGAAATGGATACTGCTTGGTAGTCTACTAAGGGGATGTTTGAATGGGATACTGTCGAGGAGTGTGCTGAGTAAAGGTATAAATGGGGTGCTCGTGTCAAACATGGATTTTAACAAGTCTTGCGGGTCAAGAAGCAATTTCATCTCGGGACTCAAAATTCAATTTTCTTTTTTGCTGGGATTAAATTATGATATTGAGATGAAAATAAAATATACAATAAAAATATGGATGTGGGCACACGTTTTCCACATCTCCACTTCCAAAACAATTTATTCGTCTAATTAACTCCTTTTTCTTTCAAGTCATAATTAAGAAATTATACAATAAAAACGTCCTTTCTCTTTTTTTCTTTTACAACTCAAATGCTAAGGAAGACTAGCCTCTCTTCTCACTTTCTAATACCATATGTATGCAATATTACTATCTACATAAAAGATTTCCTTGGGCCCTTGCTTTAAATTTATTCCAAATGTCTTATGCTAAACATTTTTCACATGCTTGAATGCTTGATCATCGCTTAATTTGGATGCTTGATCATGCTTGGATTTGACTCTTGCCGAGAGAAGCTTGATCACTTGTAACCTTGCTTTGAATACATGCTTTATTTGCTGAGGATCTTGATCCCTGAGGGGAGCATGACTTAAAAGAGAGGGTTTTTTTTCGTTCTTGGTAGAAGTTTTCATTTTTCTCTCGTCCTTTTCGTGATAAATCATTTTATGCCTCTCTTGGTATTTCTTTTTAACAGGTATGGAAGCTCTTCAAATGTTCTTTGCTTAAACATTAGAGAAAAGATTGTAACATAATTTCACTTAATTCGTCCCAACTAAAAGCATATTGAGGTAAAGTTATGAAAAAAGCATTCTCAAAATGGAGTTTTAGCGTCGCATGGATGGAGCTTGGACAAATCTCTCTTCGCCTGGCAATGAAGAACGAGCAAAACAATGAAACCGACCACATTTCACTATTTGTTCTAATAGTAACCATCAACTCCATTACCATTTGTTAAGATTCTATTTGCTAAAGCTGTTCGTGGTCTTCGTGATTTTGTGTGGGCTAAGGATATTTGGCTTCAATATCCTGGCGGGTCGACCACGCCTAGCTTCTTTGGTAAAGGGTGGGATGGAATGATTGGTTAATGAAGAGTATGTTTCAACAAGCAGAACGGGACAGCATGCGTTGTTTTCTATTTTCTTGCTCGGAAATTTGGCTAAGTTTACCATTGAAGGGAAGGTTGTTAATTGGAAATCTCGATTATGGAGCATACGACAGATATTTGCTGACTGTAATGTGGCCTTCGGGGATTGCGAGTCTCCTTTAGAAAGCAAGCAGTCCCAGTTGGTGTCATGGAGTTGTCCTGCTTATGGAATCGTCGGAATTAATACTGATGGAAGTTCGCTAGGTAATCCAGAAAGGCAGGGACAGGAGGTCTGATTCGGGATCGCAATGGCTTATGGAGGCCCGATAGATGATACTAATTAAGAAGCACGACGTACATGCAACTTGCCATCGATTTGGCAAGTCTAAAGGATTAAGAACCTAATTAATCTTTCTAACCTCATCTATTTTTGCTGTACACAATCTAGGCCAGAACCAATGCCATCTGCCAAGAGGAGAATCAGTGAGACTAAAGCAAGGCTATTTCCAGCATTAATGACAGGAGCACCAGATTTGTCGCCTAACGGAGCTTCTGCCAAAGGGCCATCTGTAACAGGAGTTGCTGCTATTGGACCAACCGTTGCAAATTTGAGAATCTGAAACAGGGCCATTGGCAACTATTGGTGGCAGTCCTCCCACAGGCGAGTTAGACATGGAAGGAGGAGGTAGCTGTTGGTGCAGTAGCAGCTGGAGGCTTTGCCATTGATGGAGCAGGTGCCTTGCCGAGTGGAGGTTTTGCTGTGGATGGTGCAGGTGCATTACTGGTAAGAGAGAGAGGTGATGAAAATTTGAGATATTTTTTGAAAATTGATAGGAGGGGCAAAGGGAGTTTTTATACGCTTTGGGTGGATAAGAAAGGTGGTCTCTTTTCGTCAAAATAAGTTTTTCTGTTTAACCGAGCCTGCTGGGACTTCTGTTTGGTTGAAAAAGGTCAAGGGATGGTGGAGGTTCTCTCAATTTGTTGAACTTTGTGTCAGGTTTACCATGAAAGCTACCTAGTTCTTTTTTCTTAAAAATAGCCCGACTCTGGATGTTCCGAGCATCGTCTTCTCACTTTGACCATGTTACCCATCTCTCGGTGACACAAGCGATGACCGAGTACTGAGTAACCAACCGGCATGATTAATCTTTCTATATCTAGTACATTTTCTAAATATATGGTTCCAACAGCATACACGAGTTTTTCTTTTGAAAATAGCAGTCAATAAATGTGGGAACTAGCATAATTTAGTTGGTTGCCCTACTTACAATAAATAACGCAACTAAGAGGCGCTGCTTGGAGGAGCGCAATTCAATTGGTTATGCTACTCCCAGTAGAGGCAACAATGGTTTGGGGCTGAGAGCAGTGTGTTCTGGCGGATCCCTTAATTCTGAGGGGAAAAAAAAAGAAGTTTATGGCATCAATGGAGCCCACTACCCATCCTGCGGATCGTTCAGTCATAATACAAATAAAAATGAATCAATTTTCTGGCCAAGAACTGCACACAGCCCTAGCTTTGAGTACTGCTGCAGAATCTGTTCCTCCTAGGGGCAAATGTTTCAGCAACTAGGAGAGGAAAAGCAATAGTTGCATCACAGTGGACCTGGTTAAATCCAACAAGACGGAAGAAGAATGATTATTGCACCGAAAACAGAATATCATTAGAAGAGGAAACTGCAATGGAATCTCACAACTCATACACGAAAGGAAATAAAGCACAGAAGTATGATGCTCGTAGCTAATTGTGAGATCTGCAAGTGGCATTGATAACAAAACCTGACAGGGTTTAAGCAAAGGAGGAATGAAGAGAAAGTAATCCATACCTTAACAGTTTTAGCAGAACCTCGTATTTTCCCCCACGATACAGCCTCATCAGGATGAGCTCCAGAATCACTCCCATCAAATTCTTGTGCTGTATTGATGAATACAGCATAATCTGCACCGTTACGCATCATATTGGCATTGCATATATGATGCTTAGGAAGCCCACCTCCAAGAATGATGATACCAGTTTTTCTAGGACTTGCGTGGACAGCTTCACCATTCATGGCTCTAATATCTGTTCAAAAAATATCTATTATAGGGTTTGCATCTCAGATTATATTTATCATGAAAAAAATAGCATTGCAGAAGCAAACAGGAACCTTGAACTATGTCAACAATTAGACCAGGGTTGTGGAAGGAATGAAAGTATAGCATGTCCCCTAGAGAACCATCTGTTAAGCCTGGACAGAATACTGGAATGTCGTTCTGAAAAACATAAAAAGCAACATCAACTCACAAAACTCACAAAAATGTTAATGCCATTGTTCTCATAGAATTAATAACATCGAAAAGAATAACATATCAGATTTTCCAGTGTTCCTTAATACATAGTGTAATTGTCATGTCTTTATCACCTCATCCCACGTTGCAAAGGAGCAATTGGTTTGATTGACAGATCAAAATCTAAGAGTTGTGATATTTTATTGTTATTTAACAAAGATTCACAAAAGAGCCACAAATTTGACTATCATTACAAATAGGGGGGACACATAACAATGTACCATCTACTATGTGAAAACTAGAACTAAATCCACAGCAAACATATATTTGGCATCAATGTGGCACGTGTAACAAATGCACATAACACAATCATTGTCGAAGTAGAATGAAAAAACAAAAATAGCAGATGAAACAACCAAATAGGTGATAATAGTTTGAATAAATCTCACGAAAATAATTCTCATATAAATGAACCATGTCAGCTGAGAGCGGATAAATCACTTACCTTATATGCCCAATAAAGGTATGAACTCTCATTATTTATTTCTTTCCCCATGCGAGCTATTAATTTAGAAGGTGTCCAGGTGATATTCTGCAATGCCCAAAAGAAGATGTGATAAGGATGATGGAGCTTTCTTCTAAAGTAAATCAAACGAGTAAATCCTAAATTAGTATATTTAGATTTTAGCAATCAATTTTACCAGGAGGGAAAAAAAGCAATTGATGAATCAAGTACTGCCACTAACTTTTTTCTAAATTTTGTGTCTCGACTCTTTAAAACCAACCAAATCAGTTCAGATTTAGATATCTGCTAATATAGTGCAGATGTGGCTTTTATTTGTTGGTATGTCAGCATGTCAGATCAGTTAAAATATCTAAAAGTACCGCTTTTGACAGCATGTTTGTCAGAGAAAATAATGGATGGGGAAAAGGAAAAAAAAAAACTCAGCAAACATTCCTCAAACTCACGCACAGAAACATAGTTGTTGTGACTATGAGAGAAATACCTCTTCAATTTGTTCCTTCAACATTTGGTCAAAGATTGGAATGATCCAATCCTCAAATTTGCAGTAGTTGTCATTAGGTACCAACAAGTTACCAATTCGATTCAACCCTTTTGATCGTAATTGAGCCCCGGGTAGAGAAAAGTCACCTTTGTATGTTGGTGCCAGGCATTTTATAAGATCTTCTTCTATGCCACCTGCCGTTGTAACCACTACATCAACCTGCAGTCATCTTACAAATAAGGCATGCATAAACCAATTTGAGATGAAAGGCAAGAATACAATCAAGAGGGTGGACAGCTTAAAATTATTTACAGGTTACAGCCAAACAACGGCGAATTGATGCAACACATTGATTCAGAAACCTTAAATTTTTTATAAATGACATTAAGATGATCATAGGTTTCACAAGTACCTGACCTCTATATATACTTTCTCATAAAACAAGCCCAAATAGTTAGAATAATGCAAACATCTGATGCGAACAGCTCTAAAGTTTAACGATTTTCAATACAACCAACAAGGAGAAAACCAATAGGCAATATTTTTTGTTACAGGGCATCCAGCATATGCAATTAAAGGGGAGATTTCAATGCCAACCCAAAATTGTCAATAACCATTTGATTCTGCTTTGTATTTATGTTGGCACAGTTTCCACATAAACATCGTCAAGCCATTCCATCAAACACAAGACAGCGAATATATCAATCAATATCAAACCATGAAATTAACTCACCATATGATGCTGAACAAGATATCGAATTGTATCTCTGACACCTGAAGAAACAAGATTTGATGTAAAACCCAAGAACAGTTTGCATCTCACAGACTCTCTATAGGCCAACTCCCTCTCCTCATCACTACAATCTTCTGTTATCTCTTCATCAGCAAGCCTCCAGTCTAGCTTCATTCCAAAAAAAAAAACTCATTAAATCAACTAATTGGGTATCAAAATCAAACACAAAAAGACATAGAATCATCCAAAAACACCAAAAAAAAAGAGCCCAAAAGAAAAAAATTCTAGGGTTTTAAAGAAACGAGATTAACTTACTAACCATGTTATTAACAACTTGAATGGCATCTCCAAGGTTGGAAGCTTGAAACCCGGTAGAGACCATGGATTTGAGAAGCTTAGAGTAGTTCACTCCTTGATTAAAATCATAACCTTCAATTTTAATGCATTTCCCATCAAGAGCTTCTGATTCTTTAAACACTGTGGTCCGTACTGATGATAGCAAATCTTCCTCCATGGATTTATGACAGGCAAAAAACAATGCAACCCAGTTCAGACAGAAGTACACCTGTTTGCAAAGTGCTTTAACTTGATGCCTTGCTTTTTGGCAGAATCAGGTTCTATGTAATGTAAGGGAGACGTCAAAGGTAGAGAATGGTTGGTTGCTTGCTAATGCTAAGGGCTGCCTGCCGCTTCTGCTTTTGAGTGTTAATTATAACTTAGGCCCTCTGCTTTGAAGCCTGAACCCTTCAATTTTGGTACTTAAAAGGCGTGGCTATTATGCCCGACTCGGGTAGAGCTGGTGTGAGTCTCGGGTCACAAACCAGGTGAATTAACCCGTTTGTTACCAAAAAAGGCCAATCGAGCTTTTTATCAGGTAGTAAGTTAATTCGCCAAAATAATCGGGTCAATTCTAAATTAATTTTTTTATAGGTGGACCCAGCTGGCCGGGTCAAGTTTAATATCAACGCATAAAGGAGTTGTGTTAATTGTAACTCAGTCCTATAATTTAACCAAACTGTTTAGTTGGTTATTGTAGTTTTAGAAACTATATATTTAATTCCTATTCTTATATCTGTTTTATTTTAGTCCTTTTGTGCCCGTTTTCTTATATCTTAGTGTACTTTTATGGATTTATGTTATTTTCCGATTTCTTTTGTTTTCTTTATGAAATAGGGATTAAATGAATTGTTTTGATAAAATATTGTCAAGCTAGTGACTTCTCATGGACAAATTCACAGGGTAAAAATGAAGTTTTTTATTTATTTAAATAATATAATTTTTTCTTACTATGAATTTCTTGAGGATGATCGTTGGAATATGAAGAAATTGTTTTGAATGTATCAATCTAGCGTGCCTTGAGAAGAAGAGATTTGTCTCAGGAGTATATCTAGATCGGATCATTGAAAAAAAAATAGTTATTTTTTAAAATTAAAAAATGTGATAAATTTATAATGTCGGAAAATTTAGTATTTATATTTTTAGCCATCATAATCAATATATCATGATTATAACTATTATAATGTAATAAAAACAGAAGTAAGAGCTTGCAGTGATGACACCTAAAAATCTGACATGTTTTAATTATTTGAATGGATGAAGATTAGGTGTTGTTACATATATCTTGATTTTTTTTAAAAATTATCATGTATATATTTTCATTTACTTGCGATACATGATTTTGTAATTTGTTTAGAGATATGATTTGTTGAGAGATGTATATGAATTGCTTTCTATATGATTGAAATTAAATTAACTGTTAAATTGAATTAAATTCATAAATAGATTTGAATTCAATTCATAATATATTATAATTTTAATATTTTAAATAAAATAATTAAATTTTAAAATAGCTTCTAATAAATGTTGTTTGCTTTTGTTTTGATGATTATAAATCATGACCATTATCATAAAGTCAAATTACACTAGATTCAAGATTCAGGGTACTCGAGTCTGATAATTATATATGTCAAATTCAAGCGTCTTGAGTTTAATAACTCTGTGCAAGTGTATTGTGAACCAAGATACAGTTTACTGTAAAATTACACATTGAATTTTCCAAGCTCTGAAGGCTTGAGATAGGGCTAATATTGCCTTTTCATCGAAAGTTAAATTATTATTTTGTCATTCGATTGAAAAAATTAAAACCCTGGTTGTGAAAGTATTTTAATATTTTTCATACGATTATTGGTTATTAAACGTTTTAGCGGAGGTATGACTATCTTTTCATGTTTTATTTGTATAGTAAAAATATTATTCTATCCTAAAGTTAACAAAATTAATACCTATTGCACATAAGTTTTTTTGACATTTCACAAATTATTAAAATAATTCAAATATATCTTTAGCCATATAATAGACAAAAAAAATATGCAAGTATTTATGTTTTTTGTGTAATAGAGGACATTTTGGTATTGTTTTATTATTTTTAAATTTAAAAAGCTGTGCAAAACTCATATTTACTTGGATCTGACATATTTGATAAATCTAAACCTCTTGAATCTGACGTGAATATCACATCCAAGTACATTGAGTCATGATTGAATGACCTGAATAGCTTGGGTCTGACAAAGAGTTAGATATATATTTAAAAATTAATTTATTTGGTTATATTTAATAACATTATTAAAATATTTTTGCTTTAATACTTTTAATTTTTTTTAAAAAAAATTAAAATAAACCCGCAGCGAAACGAAATAATAGCCGCAGAGAAACCATATAACAACTGACAATTTTTTATACCCCTGATAATTCGACATGATCGAGTTCACAGGTCGAAACCTTAGATCATCAGAGCAAAACCCATATAAGATTTTGAGAAGGATGTCAATGAAAAGTTCAGATGGCATGATCTAAATGCATCTGAGAAGGCTCAATACAGTAGATTTCTCTTCAAAGAAAGCAGAACTAGAACACAAAAACGCACATGAATGTATACATTTTCTTACATAGGTGAATCATGAATGTACGTACGCCTACTACTAGCCTCAAGGAGTATGTACACTAACAAGTTGATTTATAGAAAGAAACCTTTACTTGTTTACATTTTTGGTATATCAAATTAACAATGGCGAATCTGCACATGTGGGGTATATAACATTACAAGCTGAAGCAAATCTGTGCTACAAAAACAATGAACTGCCAGCAATAACTCTTCTGTGTCAGATTATTCTAGCTAGAGCCTGTCTCTTCTATGAGCTTCATCCGTGTAGCTAGTCAGCTTTTTGAGATTTGTTCTGCATCAATCAAGCTTCATTTGGATAAGGAAATCACACCCGAAATCCTCGTGTAGGGTGGTAAGGTTTTGACTCAAGGGATATCAAGTGCTAACCTGAGAATTTTCTGTTTTATACTTTTGGAGCTCTTCCTGTGTTCGTATAAGCCTATATTTACAGAAAAAGGTGGAAACGAAGATTTCATTTCTACTTTGATACAAATGTGACTACATCACGCAAATTCATTTGCATAGCATTACAATTACCTCCGTTGCAACTCGGCTATTTCATGAAGCAAGTCCTTTTCCCTATCATGAGCTGCTTCTAGCTGCAAATCCCACACAAAATTCCCTTAGCTTCAAGAACAAAGTAGAACAACCTAGTTCAGAAAATAAATGCAACTGAAATCACAAAACTTGACTGGGGAATGGAGACTATATAAACTGTAAGAGAATCAACATAGGCCTTTGAAAGCAACCAGCGCTAGAATTACGTGCCAAAGATTTCTCTGTAGACACCCCTTGTGCCGTTGTCCATCCCCCGTCAATCGTTCGGTTGCCTAGGAAATCAAAATCCATATTCAAGTAAGAAAACAGAACAGAGTAAGGAAGAATAGCTTACTCAGAAGGCAAGTAATTGCTGTACCTGCCGTGTCACCTCCAGATATTTGCCTCATCAGATACAGAATACCATCCTGTCGAGGGGAGAAAAGAGTAGACAAATGAAGTAGTTTTCATTACATTTAGGATGGAAAAAATATGAAACTAAACTGGGGAAGACATACCCTTTGAGTAATATTTGTCTGTAAAACAGAAAGCAATACTGGAAACTGAGAATGACCCGAAAGAGTTGATGGTATGGCTTCAGATATTGATGGCAAAGAAATTCCAGGATGTTGGGTAAGCACCTACATAAAACATAACATTGTCATGAGAGAAGAACACGATAAAGAATGCAAACATTTTTGGTTCATGAGATTAGGATCATCAAAAACCATCAAGCACCATACGTACAAAAACCTGCCCTCTAGAGAGAGTCAATTTTCTAATGACCTAATTAAAAAGTGCGACATGGCCTGCAACCTAACCTCTTTCATCGCCTGGCTAGCAAGCAACCCAATTTTCTCTCTTATTTTTTATCAGCTACATGGTACGCACCTTTATGTTTAATTCTTTAAATTATTATCTGATAATTTTACATGAAGTACATATTTTATTTTATTTTTGTCTTGCTTGTCCTGCACAATCAAGATTCCATATTTATCACTAATAGTTATCTTCATGCTACGTCAAGTACTAGCCTATCCAATAAAAAAAAATATACCGCGTTATATTAACATAACCACTTCTTTTCCAATCATGTACCATGCACAGAATCCAAGT
>Ga0325411_1010077_pt1 | contig 10002 bp, 5 predicted proteins | sample PopdelMetagenome_13_FD_206181 | JGI IMG/M metagenome (GOLD analysis project Ga0325411, IMG submission 206181) | Populus deltoides microbial communities from Bellville, Georgia, United States - Xylem-PdIQD-R4 | ecosystem: Host-associated > Plants > Phyllosphere > Stem > Wood/Secondary xylem...
ACACAGATACACATTGGGAATACTTGTTATTGAAGCGTGATAAATAGAATCGACAGAACCACAACTAATTACTAGCTTTTACCTTTTATTATTTGTATCAGAATATCAGCCCAGGTGGGAGAGAATCGGAACAAAAATCACCCATGTATCTATAAAAAGGCGTGCAATCAGATACTATACATAGAACCGCTTGTTGTTATCACAAGCCAACAACCCACGATTTAAGGATGCTTCTGCCCTTTCGTTTCCTACACGTGCTTGTGCCTTGTGGCATAACAAACGCACCCAGCCACCATTAATAATTTAATATACATCCAGGCCTCCTAATTGACTAGCCAATATTGGCCTGGAGATCTAGAAAATAATCTCTTAGTTCTCAATTTATTTCGCCGGGGTTGTTGCAGGTATTGTTGTAGATGCGTGGTGATGTTAAACCGGCAAGAGCATGGTGCTTCATAGACGCATAGTTTTTGAGAAACTTTATCCCTCCATGCATGAAAATCTCTCCTTAGAGGTTACCCTATCCCCCAATTACTAGAAGATTACAAGTATTTCTAGGTATTTCAAAAACTTCATTACGATTGGCATGTTTCACTTAAACCAAAAAAAAAACGTTGGATTGTTTGAACATTCCTGAGGTAATCTATCCGAGGACTGTTCAATAATTCAATGCGCATACACAGCTCAAGAGTGCTGGTATACATCCTGGAAGAAATCACGCAATATTATTTATGAATAATACAAAGTTGGTTACCACCCAAAGACAGAATCAAGGGGACCTAGATTATGGGCTAAATGTACAAGGAGTCCCCAATGGATCACAACAACTCAATCCGCAGCGTCATAGAAACAAACTTTCTGCTTCCCTCTATAAACTATGAATTGACAAATGAAAGTCTCTTCCTGTAATTAGGTTAAAGGGTGGGATGGAGGATTACCTGCGGGGCATCTTTGCCGGCGGGGGCGTCTAGTTGTCTTCCCCCACCCTGTTAGGTTTCTGTCCTCCAGTCCCACTTCAATATTATGAAGCTGCTGAATTAGTGGAGTGCAGGGTGGGCTTGCGGTCACTGGAGGTGAGGGGCTAACCAGCGAGCGCCCTCCCCCCCTTGCACAACCATTTCTAGTAGAGTTCCTTCTCGTTAATCCTGATTGCCAAGGATGACCTGTGGCTCTCATCATCCCTCCGAATGTTTGAAGATCTTCTCTCACCTCGTGTCTCGAGAGTGAGGCTAGGCCAGGAAGAATGTCCCTCTGGAAGTCCCTCCGTTGCCTTCCTCTTCTTCCCTGGCCCCTTCGGGTTCGTGTCGGTACAGGAGTGGTTCCTGTATCTTCCAGTTTCAGGTTTTCTGGAACCAAAGGCTTGGGCATATAGTCTTCTTCCTTGGTCTCTGTCAATCTCAAAGTCATCGACTCAAAGTAATCAATTACTTCCCATGATGTCTCCAAATTACCATCACAATCTTTGGCTCTTGAAACAGCATCAAACTTGCTCTCTAGATCCTCTCCAAAAGACGAAACTATCTCCACAAACCAATGAAGAGGGTCTGTCATAGAAGCTTCACGCAGATTGCAAGTGGCATCATCCAAATGATTCTGGCAACTAGTTGATGAAATGGCAACTATTGCCTTGGCTGCTATTCTGATAAGTTCATCGGTTGGGATTTCAACTCTGTGCTCTGTTGACTGTAAAGCCGCTTCATGTCCCTTTTCTTCTGTGGAAATGATATTCTCCTCAATCTCAGGAACTGCAGGGGCTTCCAAATCTATTCCTACAACAATCTTTGCACTGAAGACTGGAACAGAAGGCATCAGAGAAGTTTCATCATCATTGATGCAAGAGTTCAAGTCAATCTGGCATCTGAAATTGGCAACTTTTGTAGCTGGTTCTTTTGCAACAACCACAATTTCTTCTGCAGTCTGTTGAGCCAAGTCAGGAACAGCTGAATCACAAGGTAAGTTTATATCAAATACCTTATTTTTCTTGCTATTTTCCACTTCTTCAGATAGCTGAGGAAGGGCCACAGAAGAAGAGGTGAAGGAAGAAGACTCGTTCTTAGGAATATGAGGCTTTTCAAAAATTGGAAACCCAAGAATTTTTCTGCAGCTTGAGTCGCTACCTTGAATCACACTGGTCTCAACAACATTGGGACAGGAAGCCAAATTCAATTTCTGAACAGCTATTTGATTAGGAACCTTTCCAATTTCACTCTTATCTTGTAATTGATTCAGAGAAGATAAGAAAGTCGATTCCCCCATATTTAAATCCATCCCCTTGGTGCCCTCATTCTTACAAGCACGCTTAGCTTTAAGCCAAGGCAAAGCTGCGAGATGATCCTCATGCTTTCTTTCTAAATCTATAACTTCAATACCTTGCTGGTGTGCCACCTTGTTCGATGAGCTGTTTGAAAGCACTGCATTCAAGTTCACATCCCTAGCCAGCTTTGAGTCCATACAATTTGGACTCTTGTAGAAGTTTGCTGAACTGTGATTGATGAAATGCCCAGATGCTCTATTGTTAGTACCAGCACAGTTCCAATACTCATAGTTTCCTGAAGGAAGGTGAACTGATGGTTCCTTGGACCCTGATGAGGACCCATGGTAAAATCCATCTCGGTTGGGCATTTCACAAACAAAGCTTGGGTTAGATGTAGAATTTATGTTATAATTCCATTGGTCTCCTAAAAACCCATGGCTCTGAGTTGATGACTGTGAGCTCCTACTCAAAGTTGCAGATGAATTCAAATACGGGTGCGTTTGAACTGACATTGATTTCTGGCTTAAGCTAACAGCAGACTTTTCCCAGGAGGAAACAGAGTGACGCCAGAACATTCCCACATCAGAAGGAGGACCAATTGGATATGGACTGGGTATACGAGAAGCAACAACTGACTCTGAATAGTTACTATGGGAGATCTCGTGATTTCTTTCAGAAAGTTCTAAACCACGCGCTGTTCTCTCTCTCAACAGATCAACCTTGCCTTGATCAGTTAGAAAAAAGGTAGGAGATTCATGAGTTTTACTAAACAGAACTTGCATTGGCTGGGAAGAGGTAGGTTTTTCTGGAGAAGCAGACTTCAAATTATTTTTGCTGTGCCCTGCAATTTGAGACAGCAACATATGAGAGTCAATAGAACCAAAGGAAACAATTGCAAGAACATTGCCAAAAATGCTAAATTCGAAAAGAAAAAAACCTCAGCGAACTTATAGTTTGCCTAACCAACTTGCCAGTGAGTAAAACCATTTTTCAAAAGGTAGATCAATCCATGACAAGCTTCTGGGGGGGGGCTTCAGTTTCCAGAACTAAATATAAGGTTCTCTATCATTATGCCACCTTTTTATTTGGTACGAGTTATGAAAACTTTACATGGAAAAAACAGCAAACACTTCCTAAAATATCTGTGCATGATATTCACTAGCTCCACCATAAACAAATAAACACAACTTACAATAATGAAAGCTGGTGTAATGAAGATTTTGAATGAAACCAAAGAACTAAATCGTAATTTTGTGAGGAAACCTTACCTGAGTCAAGTGCATGCGGAAACCAGCATTTTCCGCTGGCATTATGTTGCAAATGTGGACTATTGAGAGTCCCATTGTCACTCCTGTAATGGAAATTTGCTGAACTTTCCTTGTGAAAACCTAGAAGCTCTTGTTTTGGCTTAGAAGCTAGTTCATGTCCTTGGCTCACTGCTTGGGAGGAGGTGCAACCTAAAATATCAACATATGCAGAAGCATTTGCCTCTTCAACCTCGATAGGCTTGTTCAAGTCACCCACATTAACTGGGCTCCTTAAACATGACTCAGATCTTGATGCATCTCCTTGGCAATTATTCTTCCCACCATTGCCAAGAAAAAGATTTCTTTCATTCTGAGATGCAATTTTAGGATTCCTGTTGGACACATAACTTGAAATTCCAGATACATTTTCATCCCTTAATTGTTCCCCTTCTTCAGTATCTAAGTATTCATCAGCTGGAAGCTGAAGATCAAACATCTTTCTTCTCACCTTTGATGGTCTGGACTCTAGAATCTCCACATCTTTTGAAGCTCCACCATTTTGAGATGGCAAGGGACTAGCTTGTGCACTGCTTCCTTTCAAAGAGCTCAAAGGAGAATGAATATCTTCAATGCCTGATGTGGATGGTCTGGCACATATTGAACTTGCCAATGGGAAACTAGGGATATGCCATTTACGAGCATCTTCGGATGTAATCTGGGAAGCTAAAGGGCTAGATGAAAACGATGTCTCAACAGGCAATTGATTTTTAGGCAGTTCTTTCCTTTTAATTTCATCCATTAAGTCCCTCTGTATTCTGTATATACGGTGAAGTTCACGGAGCTGGATAACAGAGGGAAGAAAGAAAGTTTTAGGTTTGTAGCATACAAATGGTATACAGTTCACATCACTTGACTTAAAATGAAACGCACCTGTCTCTTAAATATGGCCTCATGCTCAAGCATTGTCTGCTTTACTACATCCTTATCGTTCCCTGGATAAGCATCTGCAATGACCCTAGGCAAGAGACCATTGTAATGCTGCCCATTTGTAAAGGTTTTATCTCCATAGAACAGGGGCCAGCTACAACTGTTAGAATCCTCATTAAGATCCCTCATTGAGAAATATCCTGGGAAGTAACTTTCACACTGCACTTTTGTTCCCATTCCTGGCAAACAATCAAAGATATGAAGCAAATGTCAAAAACATAACCATCAAAGAAACTATCATTTAGCAGCAGATATGCGAACTTTAGGAAAGATCACGGATTTTCTCTACAAATTTGTTATGGTAGACAAAAGGAAATGCTATTCATTGGCAAAGAGTCAACCTTTGACAATGATGGTGTTACAAATTCAATGATAATGTCATAATCAACCCAAAAATAAAAAGATCCACATGTGCAACATGCATTTACAAGCTTTGGCCATTCATCAATTGTCATAGCACCATTAGTGTAAATACCTTAACATGCACTGACGTATCTAGACAAAAAGGCATAGATCAATGGCCACACTGCTTAATCAAGTTAAGTCTTTTTCTGATCAGCAGTAAGAAAAGCAAATGAAGGTTCTTTCAAAAAACAGTGAGGCATGCAGATTATTAGGCATCAAACACCACAGTTAAGGAAGGGCAAAGAGTTCAAAAAGTCTGCATACTACAGCCATCAAGAAAGTTATTTCCTAAAAGCAGGAATACTTGTCTCAAATGACCATTAATTAACATATTTACCATAAAAAATGTCGTGAACACAATTACTAAGATGCAGTAGATTTGGCAGCCCCGAGCTACAGGGAAGGAACTGACATACTTAATGACAGGTGTGCTTCCAGTCTTGTATAAAGCATGCCACAGTAATTCACCTAACCCTGCTTTCCCAGGACTGAAAAACTACAGATAAATTTCTAAAGAGGGTTAGACAGAGTGAAACTTTTGCCGCTTACAATCTCTTGAAAATTACTATCTTCTCACAGTTCGAAAAAAATCATATAAAAGGGGAAAAAAACTATAAGAGACTGCTTAGATAAGGAAAGAAAGAAAGAAAAGATTCTTAATAAACCTCAAAACAATTATATTTAACTGCCAATAAATTGTACATGATCGCTGAATATGCAATGGTTGTCCATGATCACTCAAATTGCTCAAATGCTAAAATCCCCAAACAATTAGGCAATTTCTACTATTTCATTTTGATTCAAGGATCAATGGAGATGGCCCAGGTATACAGTAAAAAAGACCACCTACAAAACATGCAGTTATTTTCTCACAGATCATGTATGTCATGCCATAATCATACAGAAAGGTTAGAAGATGACCGCTAATGAGATGTTCTTTTCAACTGGGGTAAGTCACAAGCAGCTTAATTTCTGGCCTCAAATGTAAGAAGATGAAGTTGGCTTCCTAATAAGACATATACCACTCAAAGCCATGAAGAAAGCGCAAGCAGTAAACACCTGTTCTTGCCTTGCCAATTTTCTAATGATACAAATCATCACACAAGCATAAACACAGATGCAGAAGGGCCAAAGTTAGAAGAGACAAGATACCATCAAGACACCATGACTATACCTCCTAAAAAAGAATTCAATTTCAACTCATTGACAGGTCTCCTTCTTCACTCTAAGCTAAAATGAATAGAAAGCATACAAATCCTTCTGGCCATTTGTACCAAAGATACGATGTTCTGAGCTAATGCAGCTAAAAAAATTAATAAGCACGGAACATATAAAAGCAGGGTATGTATAGTCCATCACCATAGACTCCAGATATCCAAATACCTACATGGAAACCGAAATTCACAGAAATGGCTAGATTTAAGGAAAAACCTAAAATAACGTCAATTTAATCAGCCCTATTGATCAACAAGGAGAATTCAAGTATATTCACTTCAATTTACTATGATAAACATATAAAAGCCTAATTAGTCCGAAAAGGTAATACACCAGATCCCTCACTAATTCAATCTAAAATAACATTGCGTATCAGCAAATAGCAGCAACAGAATCTATCATACAAAATAGTAAACTAACCCATCAAATCAAATTACCCTTCAAAACAATCCAGAAACACCAGAAAACTATATATATAAAAAATAAAATTCAGAGCACACACACAGGGAGAGAGAAACACTCACAATAAAGGAAATGGAAAAGGTCATAATCCCAACAATTTATCAGACTAAAAATAAAAAATAATTATTAATTAAATCATGAAGTAAATTAAAACCCAGTTAACCAAGTCACCAAACAATAAAAAACAATAAATCAAATTATACAGAAAGAAAGTGCAAAAAATAAATATTACCTCAGACCCACATCCTATTATCTCATCTCCTCAAGAATCCCCATAGATTCAATCAGTCGACAGTTACCTCCACATCATGGACAAAATTCAAAGAGTCCAAGAGACTGACACTATCAAAACACACACCCAAAAAATAAGCTTAAAAAGAAACCAATAAAAAGTCACAATAACACGACAAATAAGAAAGTGGGTGTTGTTGCAACTCCATTAAAGAAGCTTAGATCTTCCCCAGACTGAACAAAAGAGAGAAGATTTCGATCTACTGGGCCACTCTCTCTCTCAACAACTAAAACAAATATAAAAGAAAAGAATGGGTTTTGAGAGAGAGAGATTGTATTTTTATTTATTCTAGAGAGAGGGGTGGGGGAGAGATCCCAGATAAGAAATCTTCACACAAACAAACGACCTTCTAATAACAGTGACATGAAATTTGTCAACATCCGGTCTCTTTTTATTCTCTGCGTTTTCTCTTCACTTCTCTCTAGCTCTCTCTCACTATACATTTCTGTTATTTTCCCATTTATAATATATTACTAGTAAGAAGTACTTGTTGTTGTTTTATTATATAGGTTTTTGAGGGGAAAATTTTAAATAAATGGAGAGCATTTCTGGATTCTCTCCACCTTCCTTGCTTTTGGTACAGATATTAAAAATATATTATTACATTTGACAGAAAGCAAATAAATAAATAAATTGCTACAGAGGAAACCCTGCACTGGCATTCCCTTACAAAACCATCTTGACAAAAACAACCTTGTATGTTACTTACCTTATCAGTGTGTTGGAAGCTTAAATATAAACTTAATCTATAGTGGTTGTTTGCTCCTTAATTAAGAGTAATCAATTGGCTAATATATGCACTTATTTCCATTTAAACCAGTGTTTTATTGACTAATTCAGCACAGTGCGCACACACAAAAAATGGACTGTGAGAAGGATTAGGTTTCTTCAGGTTTTGGGTCGGATAATTAGTGCCCTTCCATTTAGGGTATATTTACAAGATTGAATTTTTGATTCTCGACTGCTTGGTTTTGATTGGTTGGTTCTTCCTGTTTCCGTATCCAGGAGAGAGAAAAGGGAAAGGAAATGCTAAAATTATGAGATTATCGTGCCTCGTTAAGCCCAGAAAAGAAAAAACAAGTATAAATAATTGAGATGATTAACGCATAACACGTGGCCTCTTTCAGCATCAACATCAGAGTACATCCAGTGGGCGCTTCAGTCAATTAGAATGTTTAGTGGATTAATAAAAAAACACCCCTTTTTTTTTATTACTGCTGAGAAAAGTTAAAAGGTTGAGCAGTGCTATGATTTTATTACAACCACTGGGCATTAGAATAATGAAAGGTTAAAACCCCAAAAAAGAAAAACAGAAAAAGCTTGGGGGGGTGAACAATGAAAGAAAGAAACAGGGAGAGCCCTTTTTTTCTTTTTTCTTTTTTCTTTTTTCTTTTTCGTCTCTGTGCACAGCATCCAGCTTTGAAGGGAAGGAGTTGAGGGGTTTTCTATTTTTATTTTTAATTTCTATTTCGATGGGAAGGGGTGGGTAATTATTTTAATTTTAAAAGTCTTGAAGAAATAAAACTATTGTGTGCTCACCTTTCAGACGAGGATATGTCCTGTCGAGCTAGGTTAAGACGATGCAATTTTAAAACGGCTAGGACATGAAACTAAGGTTCCAGGAGTTGAACTGCGCTCTTTCAAAGTCCTCCTTCATTTTTTATTTTTTCAAGGCTAGATTAACTTATTCAAAATATTAATTTTATCCAGGATGCAAGAAAAATAATATAAAAATTGAGTTTCAAGATATTCAGACCAGTAGCGTTAGAGATCCCGACGTTAGGATCTGGTAGACAAATTGTTCACCCACACCTATGTTAGCGTGGAATAGTAACTCACGATATTTTTTTCTTTTTTTATTATTTTGGTTTTTTTTCATTTCAATACTTCAATTTAATTTTCTTATGGATTGTTCATTTGAAGTTGCATTTATTTGGAATTTGACTTTACTATTTGTTTTGGATTCGTAGCTTATGGAATCTCGAGATGTTGGGGGGAAAAAAATGCTCGGTTGATGCCTGGAATAGACCAGTTAAATGAGGTTATGTAGATTTTAAATAATCAGAGCTGTAGTGATTAAATTCAAACAGCATGAAAATTCTTTAAATAGTCAGGGATGTAATTGCACGGTCAAGTAAAAGATCAACCCTCATTTTTATGGTCACTTCCTTTTTATTTTTTTTCAATTTAATCTTTTAAGTAAGTTTATCCATGGTTCTAGTTAATAGTATCTTTTTGGTTGCTTAAAAATGGGATCCTAATGTATTGGTGATGCTCAAAAAAAAAAAATGTTTGGATGTATTAGTCTGGAGCAATCAACACTTGAGGGGTTAAATTTAAAAATAAAAACCAAAATATTGACCCAGGTAAACGGTAAAATCCATGGAGGTTGGGGTGTGCTTTGCACATACCATCATATGAAGGAAGTCGTCACGCTCTAGCAATGTGTGTGACTTTCTCTTTAATGTCTTCCCATCGCCTTCTTTCGTGCCCACCTTAAAAGTGTAATGCATGTCGATGGAGGAGACGGGTGGAAAAGAGACACACACACACCATGTTTTCGTGTCATTCTCTTCGAAATAAAAAGGGATTCTGACATTCTATTTACATGTCAATTTTGATCTTCACTCTCCTAATTGTTATTTGTTTTATTTTGATTTTTTTTATTGATTTTCTTTTTTAATTTCTCTAATCATCACCAGGTTGATTGATAATTGAGTTTCATAATTTTTTATGGTTTGCCTTTTATGGATTGATCTCACTCTCATGATTTTGGTCATTGGTTTGAAAAATTAAACTAAAATGACCTTGGTTTTTTCTGGTCCTTTCTTAAAATTAATTTTTTTTTTAATTTTATCACTTAATATTTGATTTATAAGGGATCAAGTTTCAAGTGTTTTTTCATTTATTTTATATAAAGGTTATCCCGGTTTCACAATTTGGTCCACGAATTTGATAAGTCAATATGAGCTGAGATATTTTTTTAATTCACCTTTCAATATTAAGCAAGCAGAGAATATTGTTCACCTACACCCATGGTATATAAATTGGATTTTTCTTTATGTAGGTAATCTTATTTTCATAACTTGGATCGTGGGTTTAGCTAGCTGAGGGCTAGGCTTCACTATTATTTTTATTTG
>Ga0325411_1010084_pt1 | contig 9998 bp, 9 predicted proteins | sample PopdelMetagenome_13_FD_206181 | JGI IMG/M metagenome (GOLD analysis project Ga0325411, IMG submission 206181) | Populus deltoides microbial communities from Bellville, Georgia, United States - Xylem-PdIQD-R4 | ecosystem: Host-associated > Plants > Phyllosphere > Stem > Wood/Secondary xylem...
CGTAGTTAATCAAAATTTTTGTATCGAGGGACTTTAAATTTGATAAAAACAAAACTGTATTTTTGTATAGAAATAGGCTTCTCGAAGAACAAAACATGCTTATAGAATATATATATATATATATATACACACACACACACACACACACACACACACAAAAACAAACAATACCAAACTATGAGAGTATTAAAGGGGTTACTACCATTTCATTAGTTGGATCATGCAAAGTACATGTATATTTTTATTGAAGCTTTGGTGGAAGTATGGAATGATCCATAAAAAGGATTTGTTTTTTTTTTTTTTTGCCCTTTTCTTCTTTATCAAAGACCCCAAAAAGGTTTTGATGTTGGCAAGAGGCAATTGAAGAAAATTAAAGAGGATGGGAATGAAAGACAAGAGGTGTAACAATAAAAAGGTGAATATTATTATTTACGCATTATCTAATCCAAAAAATATTAGTAGAGGTGGTATTAGATGTCCATGCAAGAAGTGTAAGAATAAAAAATTTATTGATCCAGATGTTGTAATGATGCATGCATCTTCTACAAAAAAAAAAAGTTCATGGAGAAATACTTATGTTGGTATGCACACGGAGAACCATATGTTTCTCATGATAGCATGATATAGAGGATGATTGGGTTAACTTCTAATGCTAGTAACGTGCATGGAGTTGTAGATGTCAACAATAATTTTTATATGAATATGGTTATTGATGTGATAAGGATGAATCAGAGTCATGTCGATCAATGTCCAATTATAGATGAAGAGCCTAATGCAGACGCAACCAGGTTTTTTTTATCTTTTGAAAGATTTTGACGAACCATTATGGGATGGTTACACAAATCATAATAAATTATCATCTATTGCAAAGGTGTTCACCATCAAATCAGATCATGAGTTCAGTTAGGCTAATTATAATAGAATTATCGAATGGATGAGAAGTATTTTACTCGAAGGGAATAAGTTGAAAGAGAATTTCTATGTTATTAAGTCCATGATGAAGCCTATCGGTCTAGGATACTAGAAAATTGACATGTTTCCAAACTTCTACATATTATATTATCTTGAAAATGTATAGTTGATCGAGTGCATAATATGTGGGCATTCTTGTTATAAACCTAGAATTGGTAGGGGAAGGAACTTGTCGCATATAAAAAATTTAAATACTTCTCAATCACATCTAGACTATAAAGGTTATTCATGTCACCAAAAACTATTGAGCATATGACATGGTGGATAGAGTGATGGTTTACCCTTATGATGATAAAGCCTGAAAACATGTTAACAATGTGCATCCTTATTTTTCAATGGAATCAAGGAACATGCATCTTAGGTTATGTATAGACGGATTCAATCCATTCAGGTTATTTGTTGCTCCTTATTCTTATTGGCCAGTGATACTCACAATTTACAACTTGTTATCGAGGATGCGTATAAGGCTGAGGTTCATGTTTTTATCTATAATCATACCTGATCCTAATAGTTCAGGTCAGAATATAGATGTTTATTTTCAATCGTTGATTAATGACTTGAAGTAGTTCTGATCATCAAAGGCTTTAACTTATGATGTATCAAGAAAACAAATTTTTCTGATGAAGGCAGCTTTAAAGTGGATTATCAATTATTTTTCTGCTTATGGAATGATTTCTAGTTGAATCACATATGAAAAATGAGCATGTCCATACTATATGAAAAATAACAAGGAATTCACATTAATAAACAGAAGTCAAGTGTTTTTTTTACTACCACCAACGGTTCTTGCCAACAGATCACAAGTACAGAAAGACCAAGAAGGACTTTTTTGTTGACAGAGTTAAAAAGAATGTTGTAGCGCCACTTCTTTTGGGTGGGGAATTGTGTAACGTGGTGTCGGAGTAGGGTGACATTGTGTTTAATTTTCAATCTTGTAAGTAGAAGTTTTCTAATTTTGATTTGACCCACAATTGGATTAAGCGTAGTATTTTCTGAGAGCTTCTGTATTGGAATATCAATCTCCTCTACCATAATCTTGATGTTATGCATATAGCAAAGAACGTGTTTGGGAATTTTTTAACATGGTTATGCACGTGAAGGGAAAGATAAAGGACAACATCAAGGCTATAATGGATATAGCTTTGTTTTATCACCGTAAAAATATAAAGTTGATTTATGTTGGTTCACGGGTTGGAAAGCCCAAAGCCAACTTTGCCTTAGTTAAAAATGCACAATTACATATCTACCAATGGCTTAAAAGTCTGTGTTTTCCTGATGGACATGTCTCGAACATATCAAGGTTGGTGAATTTGGAGGATTGTTGATTTATAGAATGAAAAGTCATGACTGTCAACTGTTTATACAGACACTCATTCCACTAGCTTACCGAGATTTATTGTAAAATGGGATATTGGATGCACTCATAAAGATCAGTCATTTCTTTAGAGATATATGCTCTAACACGTTTCAGATACAACACATGGAAAGCCTTGAAACGAATATCATCCAGATAAAAAGCAAACTTGAGATGATATTCCCTCCATTATTTCTCGACTTAATGAAATATCTAACCATACATTTACCATTTGAGATAAAAGTTAGAGGTTTGGTTCAATATAGATGGATATATCTATTCAAAAGGTTAGGGATTACACATGCATCATAATAATAATAAAATATTTTATCTTCTTTGCATAATTCAAAACATTCGTTTAATTCCTTGCAAATACTTGTTCAACATTAAAAGAAAAGTAAAAAAAAACAAGGTGCAAGTTGCAGCTTCAATATGCGACGCTTATATTGTTGAAAAAATCTCAACATTTATCTTGTACTATTCCGAGTCTAAATTGAGAACAAAAATCAACTGTGTTCCAGGGCATGACAATGGTGGGGAACTGCCTTCGAGTGGGAACTTGTCAATATTCTCTCATCCTTGATGACTCATACCAAAAAAATATTGTGAGGGGAAGATATTTGTCTAAAATAAAATTCAGACAAGCACATAATTATATGTTATTTATTTGCGATGAATTAGGACTTTTTATTCACTATGTATACCACTTAATATGTCATTATTTTCAAATAATTTATCTCTTATAATATCATAAACAATTACATCATTGTAAGCAACATCATCAATATTTACTATATAGAGATTTACAGCTAATTGAATCCCGAATCTTTTGATTATAAGATGAATAATTTTCCACGTGGTTCATAACACGTATAACTATTGTTTAATTATTCTTATCTCTCAAAATACTTAAGTTAATTACACATTTCGTGTTAACTATTCATAGTTGTATTTTATTATCAATTGGGAATTAATACTAGTGTTACTTTGTCTTTACTAAGTTTGGGTCTTGAAAGAAAGGTGAAATGTTACAACAGAAATTTCATCAATAGACATGTGTTTCATATTGAAGAATATGAGCATGGTAAAAAGACATATAACAAAAAGGTTTGTGTTAAGGAATCGACTTATATTGAATTTGAAGTTGACTATTATAGAAAATTAGAAAAGGTAATTGAATTGCAATATCATAGCAAACATAATATAGTTTTTTATTCAAATGTTATTGATATGACACTGATAAAGGAATCAGAGTATATCATCATCATGGTTTGGTTGAAATTAATTCAAAGGCTAAACTCCTTAACGTCGATGATGTTTTTGTGTTCGTCAAGTAACGCTAACAAGTTTATTACAAATACACTCCTTTCTTTAAAAAGAATTATTCAAAAGTTGATTGGTTATTTGTAGTGAAAATCAAACCCTGAGATGGTGTTGAGGTTGTTCAAGTTGGGAACAATGAATTAACTATGGGAGATGTGTCTTTTAACTTGATGAGTTAATTGATCTATATTGAGTTATGTTTTTTTATGACTTAGAAGAAAATCTTAGGTAGCTTCTCGTATATGGGAGGTGATGCTAATTTTTTTTAAAAAATAAAAATTATTTGTTTATCCTATAAATTTATGTGGATGACTAGGGGAAAGTCTATTACACATCATGCAGACATGATCGCTGCTAGTTTTTCTAGCAGCGATGCTGACAACCATGACTCATTAGGTGTTGACCAAGAAGAGGCACTGAGGCACAAACATCGACTCATGATGCGACCTTGTCAAGTGTGATGCTGCAACGTCGAAGGGAGATCCTTTCACAGTGGGATTCATTTACTCGTATGTATACAAGGCTCAGTGAAAGGATGACCTTTCAATGTAAGTTTGTTTTGCTTTCATAACAACATATTTAATAAAAAAAAAGTTTAAAAATAATATTTCATAAATTTATTCAATTTTAGGTTTACAAACATTAAGGTTGTGAGAACAATAACATTGATATTTAAATCGGCGATGAAAATTCCATTATTTCAATTGAGCCCGGTTTCCAAATATCTTGAATGGAAACTGCAGATCAATGCATGATTTTCAAGGTTTAACGTTAGTATTAACTTTTTTTATTATGTTAATTTGTTTACTTTATTAAAACTACTGAAATTTTCCTTTTTCATAAATGTTTACTGCAAGAGAAAATTTAAATAGGATAGAGCTGATGATAATATTACGAGGGTTTAGGAGAATCATGCCGCAACTAGATAACATTGAAATCAAGATGATTTTTTTTTATTCTAGATATTAAAATTTTATTTGTCATTTACTTATAGATAATTTGTTTGTGCTATATATTTTGCATGATTTTTGGTACGAGATGCCAAATAAATCTAAAAAATATACGAAAAAAATCTATCTTCTAGGCTGGAATGACATAGTGATTTGGAAGTACATCGGTGACTTCATTATGTTCATTTTCACATGTGAAGCGAATGGTAGGATTTTTTTTAAGTACATATATATTTTTTTTGTTTTTTTATAAATATATTTGACAACATTTTTATCTTGCAGGCTACGGTTCTTGGACATGAGCCAAACTCAATGTAGCTATTTGTTGAAACACATGTGCGAAGTCATGACCGCCAAAAAAAGATGCAGCAGTTCGTAGATAGCCGAGCTTAACACTTTGTAGTATGTTGGTTTTCAACCATTTTTTTTCTTTAGTTATTATTTACTTGAATTTGATGAATTTATTTTTTCTTGTCAAGAGACGTATAATAGCCGATTGAAAAGGAGATACAGAGACGATACTTCGACCCACCTGGATATCGATCTAAATTTATGGCTAGAGACATGATGATCCGGTGAACCTAATACAAATAGGGTGTATGGACTCTCTAACACTACAGCCGAAAACTTGTGGACGACTATAGTGTTTCGACCATTGAAAGTTCGCAATCAGTTCTGACAACTCAAACACCGAAGTTCACAGCCTTGTTAAATCGAATACAAAAATGTATGGTCCATCTTAATGAAAAATATAAACAACTCAATGTTGATTATCAGGAGCTTTAATTAAAGATTATGGAAATAAGATCATAAATGGGTGGTACATGTGCACCTCCTAATTGGCCTCATGGTTTAAGCAACGACCAACCTCCTCCTCTTCCTCCTCCTCCAGTGCCACCTCTATTTTAGTTTTATTGTAAATATTTAAATTTGTAATAAATATTTGATTTTTATATTAAGATAATTTATATTTATATATTTTATTTTTATATTATTTTTCTACTTTTGTTTAGAATATTCCAACGGACTTGGTCAGTTAGTAATACCGTCTTTAATATATATATATATATATATATATATATATATTAAAGACGGTATTACTAACGGACCAAGTCCGTTGGTATATTCTTGGGAGATGAAAAAGAATTACAAAAAATATCATTACTATTTTTAACGCACCGATGGAATAAGTCTGTTAGTATATTCTAGAGAGTTGAAAAAAAATTACAGCAAATGTCATTGATATTGTTAACGCATTGACGAAATAAGTCTGTTAGTATATTCCAAAGAGTTGGAAATGAATTACTACAAATGTCACTACTACTATTAACTCACTGACGGAATTATCAATGGTATTCTATCGGTGACATGTAATTTTACCGATGGAATTACATACGATTCTCTTGTTGGTGATATGCTAAATTATATTGAGGGAATTACCAATGGAATGAAATGGATAAAAAAAAATTAGCGTGTGTTTTCTGTCTGTAAAGTCATCGGTAAATTTATTAACGATAAACTCACTGATAGACCAGAACTTATAGACGAACATTTTTTCGACAGACATTTTTCATCCGTGATCCCATTCGTAAAATAATCACAGACGAACTGTTAATGTAAATACCGAAAAACATTTTCGTTGATAAAACTGTTAAGTCTAGTAATGTAGAACCTCATCACTTCAAATATACACATAAAATTAATAATGCTATAAAACATTATTATAAATAAGTAACAATTTAACGATATTCAAAAACAACTTTTAAGAGCTACAATTATCAATTGAAAACTACTAGACTTAGGATGGATCTCTTTCTATAATTATTTTTTCTAGTTTTGCTTGAATTTATATTTTATGAAACATAATTTATTTTAATTTTAATTTTTTGTAAATATATTAAAAAAAAAACGTGGTAAAAAATGAATTATGAGATAAAACTATATTTATATAAAGGTTATGATATGATAGAACATCATCTACTATTTTTAACTCTCCACTATTAAAATTATAAACTAATTATAAGATTTGATGGAAATTTTTCTCTAATTAAGGATTAAGTTAATTATTATGCCACCTAGAGTTAATGGACTAAAAGTGACAGGTCCCTAGAATTGAGGAAGTAAAACATACTTATCACCATTATTCACTTGAGTTGCTCGCGAGCGAGGGTCATGTTACACTTTATATATATATATATATATATATATATATATAACTTAAATTGCGTCATAATGTATATATAATATGACTAAAATACTCTAAAAATAATTTTTACAAGTAATTATAATGTTAGTAATAATTAATTAAAAATATGTACTTTATCTTATATAGTTGAAATGAAGAATTAATACGTTTAGAAGTGCAAATTATTTTTTGAAGGAAATATTGTCGCATAATTCATTAAAATTGCTGTATGTATATAGTAGAATTTAATATACAAACATGAAGTGATAGTTCCTTTTACTTTTCTCTGTTTCCTTTGTTCGTAATGCATTGGCACACTAACAAGAAATCTTTTCATTGTAATCATCTAATTAATTATACAGTAACAAAAAAAAAAAGTTTTCGATATAGAACATAATATAATCCCCTCCCTGGCATTTTAGCAGATCAAATCAGTCATATCTTGTCCCATAATTAAAGAGCATAGCACTGTATTTTCTAATCAAGATATCACTTCAAGACCACCACTTTGAATAAATTATATGTTCATGACAAAATCGGTTCTGTATATGTGTGATGTGATTAGTAGCAGAAAAACAACAAAAATGCTAAATCATATGTGTAGAAAACGAGTCTCCAAATGCCCTAAATCAAGATTTTGTCGTCGTAACTATATGATAGTGCAACGTAAATTATTTTGCAGATGATGTAAACAAACTGAGCATTAAAGATGATAAAACAAGCAATAATTGCATTTTCGTCCAAAAAAAAAACAATAATTGCAGATAAATCTGTTGAAAATGAATTGAATTAATTGTCACATAATATTTTACAGCAAAAATATAGATATGGCCCCTTGTTTTAGCCATAATATATCGCTCTCTTGCACTAAATCTTCTTATTAATCATAATTCATAAGATCTGATCACATTCATCAAAAAAAAGAAAAAAGAAAAATTATATATGGCCACTTGTAATAAACGTATCTGTGAGTGTTTTCATATGCAAGGACATACTGATTATATATATAGCCTGTGCATGTATATAAACCCAGATGATGTAGGGATATGCTTCCAGGGACACGCTAAGGGGTTTATGTTTATGAGATCCATGAATAACTCGGTGAAACAGACCAAGAATCAAAGATTTTTAGCAGGGGTACAGGTGTTGATGAGTAAAAACACCAAGAAGCAAGTTAAACTTGATAAAAAAAAAAAAACTCGATACAAAGTTCCAAACAGGAAATTAAGGAGAGAGGTGTGTGTGTGTGTATTCATATGTACTTGACATTATATATATGTTTTTAATAAATTAAAGCATCATTCGTACATGTCTTGTATTGTTTGTCTGCGAATCTTTTTGTCACCTGGAGAATTCTCTAGGTTGGAGAGGAAAGAGCTGGAGAGAAGAAACAAGTAGTGCGTGCTTTATAAAATTAAAATCTTGGAATCGATCTACTATTTTCTGGGTATTTCTGATCAAATTCATGGTCTCGTAGTAACAGGTCAAATATTGGAAAGCTCAAGTCAAGGAATATCAAAGGATCGATCTCAGCAGCCATACGAATATTGAAGTACATGGTGATGAGATCGAAATCAAAGAATGATTGATAAGTCAGACCAGAAAATGCAATAAATAATCTACTTCAAATTCCACGAGTAGATCAGAACTATGTTGTTTCAGAAGATGAGATTGGATCAGGAGCACATACCTTATAATTAGGGTCCTGTAATCAGCCAAAGGAAAGGTTCGGTGTGAGGAATGAAGCCTGGTCCGAGATCAGTTCATGATGTTTACCAAATATAATAACTTGCAAGATAAAACCTAAGAATTAACAGGAAGTAGGGATATGATAAAAAATTTAAAAGCTAGCTAGCACACATGAGATGGATCTTGAATCAAACTCAATCACTAGTGCTCACTCTATATTGAAGCTAAAATCTGAAACACAAGGCCTAGCTCGTAGCTGCTGTGTATACACTGATCAATACATAGCGAAACCTAGCAGTAACATTACTAAATGAACGGGAGAGACAAGGATCTTGGATCAAACTTCATTCCAAACACCCCTTTTCCTTCTTTCAAGGATCCTCTATATCTGAGTCATGATTCAACAATCAAAACACAACAAGGCTGCAAGGTACTCAGGTTCTCAATATTATCACTCTCTTCATACTTACAAGCTAGCACACAAAGACCACACACTAAGGAAGTAGATGGAGGTAAGAGAAAAGATAACAAAGACATAAATGTGGAAAAGCACATGATAGACAGGTCATTTGGAGAATAAAATAATGGAAAGGCTGGTAGGTTTTGGAGGGATGATGTTGTCTTCTTGTAGGGAGCTTTTTATTAGAAAAGAAAGAGAGTGACTCTAGAGGCTTTTACAGGCTACCTCTGTGGAAAAAAAGAGCTTTATCACTGAAATAACGAGGACCCAAAGAGAAGCATGAGGGAGGGGACATGGACCTCCACAATCCCCCTATTTATTTTATTATTGTTATATTATAGTTAATTTTTGGTGGTCTTCCAAGAAAATTAAGCCATACGTAACAACAAGGTAGATATCTCCATCATGAACCAAAAAGGATCACCACCGCCCATACCAAAGCATGATATCTGCACTTACTCTTTGCTTTATCATAAAGATTTGTATGTAGCAAAAACAAAATAGGAAATCTATGAAGATACGAAACATAAACATTTTCGATTACGAGAGAGATCAAATTAATGGGGAGTATTAAACACACAAATCATGGCAAAAAGCATTGCTAGTCAGGAACACACACACACAAACACACGTAATCGATTGTACCATGATTGATTTCTTTCAATTTATTTAAGTTAATTTGTGCGTGAAGTGTTGTAACTACCACACTGATGTTTCTTGTCCCACCACTGAAAAATGAATAAAGAATAGTAAGAACCATCTCGGTTAAAACCTCGACTTATCTTAGATTTTTCGATCAAACACCGATCAAGATGTATTGGTTATTCCGGCACCATTTTGTTCTGCATTGAAGTAGGGTCGATTTTAAAATGTTGTAGGCTTATAACCCAGCAAACCGCCAGTTTTCTTACTTTCTCGGTTTTTTCCCTTTCACTCTCCCCATCTCTGTTTGTCCTAAGAGTATTCTAGTGTTAAAACAAAGGCCAAAAGGTGAAGATTGAAAGCTAAAATTCGAGTTTGTTTATCTAATGCTTTCAATTTTGAGCAAGAAAAAAAGATTTTTAA
>Ga0325411_1010088_pt1 | contig 9995 bp, 5 predicted proteins | sample PopdelMetagenome_13_FD_206181 | JGI IMG/M metagenome (GOLD analysis project Ga0325411, IMG submission 206181) | Populus deltoides microbial communities from Bellville, Georgia, United States - Xylem-PdIQD-R4 | ecosystem: Host-associated > Plants > Phyllosphere > Stem > Wood/Secondary xylem...
AAAAAAAACATTTGAATTCAAAGCCTTAGAATTAAAACTCGAAGTTTAAACTACAGGTGTTTCTTCTTAGGAATCATGTGCCACTATTTCATGCCACAGAGGTATTAATCTCTGGAACAGGAACAGCGACAAGCTAGGCCATATTTCAAATGCAAGATTAGCACCATCATTCTACGTTGATCGCAGTCACATTAGTGATCGACAAAGTAATCCATCTATGCAAATTAATGTTGTAGAATGGTGCCCAGACAAATAAAAAGGTGTTTGATCGAGGGATCGATCTGGGAAGAAAAAAGAATATAATGCAATATAAACTTAGAGATGCCAAAGTATAATAATATGCTAATCATACAAGACGAGAAAGGGAGTGTGCATCTGGATTACAAAGCCAAGCTGTTAGCTTGTCCATACCTAAAAGCAAAAGATCGAGTCCTATAATACTCAACCTCCTCCTGCTGCCACTTTCCATCATCGAAGTTCTTTGTATAACTACACATATCATAGTTCAAAAAGACATGCCTTTCGTTGCTGCTTCTGTTTTTTGCATTCAAGATCCTGCAAACCTTCCTCTTTAGCTTCACAACACAAGCCAAGACCGCCCTCCTCCCCATTCCCACCACTAACTTTATCTTTCTTCTCGTAAATCTTCCAGCCACCCTTTCAATGGATTCCCATGCCCTCATTGTCACGTCGGCATGTTCGATATTCCTCTCTTCCCTGTAATGATCTACATCATTGGAAGACAACAACCTGCTGCAAGGAGAGTCTGTTATTACCATCTAACTTCCTCGCTTCTTTGATAAATGTCTCTACATGCCTTGTTTGTTAATGGAGGTGCATTTATATTGACCAGGCGATTTGATTGTTTTTTGTTCAGAAGTCAGAATCAAGGACATGAACATTGTATTTAATTTTGTTGCAGCGTGAGAGTGGCTGTTGCCTTAATACTATATACATGTAATTAGGGGAGATAGATTTGGTCACTTTGACCTAGCAAAGAGGCACCACTCGTGAAGAATCCAATGCTTTTTTTTTTAATCATTGAGATTATTCTATAACCAAGCTTTCATGTATTTCGACTAGATCATTTCACATGTACTTGGTATATTATACAAATTTTCTTTTCCTGGTCTTCTATTATATTTAAATCTCAGATAATAACATTAACATGTATATATATCCACTTGGCAACCAAATCAACATTTCAAGCGTTGGAGAATATCCAATGTTTAGGGTCTTAAAAATTTGCTAATATATGGACCGTGGAGAGCCCCCCTTAATTTCAAGAAACCAGGAATTAATGCCCCTTAATTGGTGGCAAATTGAAGGGCAACTAGGGCATTGTAATGTGATATAATGAGTTAGTGTATTCCTAGATAAGGGTGCGTGCTATGCCGCGGACCGGCATGAGTTTTTTTTCAACTTAAAAAAAATACTAAAGCGATGCAAGCGTTTCTAAAAAGTTTTTAAAAATTAATATTTGTGTTATTTACTCAAATGTATTTAATAAACTTGGTTAATTTAAATAATATAAATAAAAAATTGCAACAACAATAAATAAATTGAAAAAAAATTGACAATGTGAAATAGATAAAAAAAAACCTAACTTGAACCTATCTGGGATAGCATGCCAAATCTGCAACTTGGTCGTGATTTCAGGGTTACCATGTCGAAAACATACTAAATAAAACTATGAGGCTCAATTATCTAACAATTCGATATTGAATGGTAAAATTAAAAAAAAAATTATAAAAAACAAAGAAAAAAGATATTTGAGTTAACCCGCTAACCTTGTGATCATAGGCACAAGATTGGGATGACCATATAAAAAGAAAACTGAAAAAAAAACACGAAGATTAATTACTAGTAAATAAAATGTTGAAGATTAATGATTTGGAAAAGAAAAAACATTTTAAAAATAAACTAGAAAAAGATCAAAGTCAACTTATGTTAACTTTTAAAACTTGTGATAATGGTCATGAGGTTAGGACTAACCCATAGAATGAAAATCCTAAAAATAACAAAACAAAATTCTAAATCATCAAAATAATGAGGGATGAAATTTAAAAAACAATACAATAAAAAAGGATCCAGAACAAAAAAAATGATAATTAAAAGAATGAGAATTAAATTTGATATAAAAATAATTTGAAATCAAATGCTGATGATGAAATTGAAAATAAAATTCAATTAGAAAAATGATATAAAAAAACAAACAACAATTAAAAGAATGAGAACCAAATTTGATATAAAGATTAAATCAAATCAAATGATGAGGGGCAAACAAAAAAAATCAATCAAAAAAAGGATTAAAAAAATAGCAATTAGAAAAAGGAGGATCAAAAAAATATAATGGCCATTGGAAGCTTACATGGTTGTTAATTTCAGGGCTCGTAGAATTAGTTGAGGTGCGCACAAGCTGACCCGGACACCCATGTTAATAAAAAAATAGATACAATAAAAAAATGAAATAACACATTTACATTTTAGCAAGAGAAGAGGGAGAAATGAGAGAGGAGAAGAAAAAAATTCAATGGAGCCTAACCCTCACGTTGTTGTGTACATGCGCCACATCACCAAAAAGAACACGGCGAACGCTTCCATTGTCATTCTAGAAGGTGATGTCTGGATGTGGGATGACGCAACAAGCACCACTTGAAGGGCACATGCATCGTATACGCCAGCCACTTTTCATTTTAAAAAATATTTATATTAATCAAAAGACCAAATCATCTCTATCAACTTTTTTATTAAAAAAAACAATTTGAAAATATGAAAAAAGCCTTTGGATGTAAGTTTAATATTTTTTGCTTTTAAAAATAATATAATCTTTATATTATGTTTTTAAAACATATAAAGACTGAATTGTCTTGTTCATTAAAAAAAATATTATTTTTTAGAGTAATATAATCATTATATATTTAAAAAATAAAAAGAATAAATTATATTCGATAAATCTCATACTAACTAATTGATCCTAAAAAAAATCATGATTTTTTTTATTGAAAGAATAAAATAGTAATTATACTATTGCAATGAAAAATAATTCATGTTCTATATGCTTAATGAATTCACCGTGGCTTTCAGTTTTTTTATTAATTTAATTTTAATATTTTAATGGCCATGGCATGATCGTTGAATAGAGAGGTGGTTGCCTTCCGAGATGCTATTGTCACCATCAGTTCTGGTTATAGAAACATCTGCATGGGCCCACGAAACTACCACCATTATTCATTCATGATCTATGCTCTCTACAAACCATGCCATGCCTTTATAGCATGTGAACCACCGCATATTTGTCAACGAGGCCATAGTTATAAGTTGTACCACTCTGATCCCTATAATAAAAAAAAAGTTTAAGATGATCCTTGATTTGGAAAATTATTTTTATAAAAAATAAATTTATAGAAATATTTAATAATATCATAAAAAACTTATTATCAGGTAGTTTAGTAGTAGGTGGGATTATTTAGAGCATTTTCTTTATGCTTTTAGGGGTGTGGTAACGATTATAAGTGTTTTTTATTTGAAAATACATTAAAATACTTGGAGCATTTTCTTTATGCTTTTGAAGAGGTGTGGTAGTGGTTGTTTTTCAAAGTGTTTTTTGTTCGGAAATACATTAAACTAATAATTTTTTATATTTTTTAAAAATTATTTTTCACATTACCATATCAAAATAATATAAAAATATCCAAAAAATAATTTAAAGTAAAGAAAAATGATAAATAATAATTTTTAAAAAATATATTTTTAAAAGGTAAAAATTAACAAGATGATTAGCCAACTTTCAACGCATCCAGTGATTGGAAGGAACTGTGTTCAATTAATTGAGGATGTTACAATGCACCAACCAGATCTAACCTGATTTCTATTTTGGATCGTCCTGGATTTTAGCATTATCTTCTGGCTTTTTCTACCCCTATAGCTTTATATCATGAATGGCCAAATTAATAATCAATCATGTTGTTTGTCCTTCTATGTATTCTGGGTGAGGCCTTCGAGTTTTTTTTTTTATGCCTACAGCTGCTGGCTACCCTTTTCTCCCTAAAAAGCTTCTTGTTTAAAGGAGAGGTCACTTCAATATAATAATAAGATTCCGTCACTACTTAGTGTGTATAACCCACCTTCTTTTGTCTATGATTATGTAATGATGCATGTATGGCATTGCACAAGGCAAAATTAAGCAGCTAACAACAATTTCAAGCTGAGTGCAAATCTATATTAGTGAGAGCTGAATTCATATCGGAAACATCAAATTTTACATTAAGATCTGCATGTCGCCACTTTGGTCAAGTTGTCAAGATTCAGGGGCTGTGTGGTATCAGAGGCTTGGATTCTGTACCAGTTTCCATAGCAATATATTATTTACAGTTGGAAACAACAAAGTACTTGACAGATAACACACAGGATGGATTTCAAATCCAAGCTTGCCAGCTCTAATCTAGACTGATCATGTGAAGTTTTTACGAAGCCCAGGAAATTAACAGCTTCTTTGCCACAAAATCCTGCGATGCCTCCCAACTAACTGAACCTATCAGGCCACTGATGTTTCCCTTCCGAAGTGGGGATAGATAGGTGTCTCCCTCACAGATCACAGGTCATGAAAAGTGGTTTTCGGATGCACTCTCTTGGAGAATACACCTCCAACCCCTTTGATGAGCTGTAAAGGAGACAAACGGGGTAAAGATATACTCAATTGGCTCACGGTATTCATGAGCATGGAGCTCAATAAGATGGTATTGTTAGCTCTGATTCTGGCATAATAGCCAGAGGTAATAATGAACTGCCGTTCATTGTTTTCTTCTCTTTCAGTGTTTTCACCATATGTTGGTCGTTATTTCGAATGAATCCAAGTACAACTATAATATCACAAATACCAAGCAAGAAAATGATTAACTAATGGCTAAAATGAACTACAAACAATGTCATTTATGTGAAATTGACATGTAAATATGTATCCGTTGTAAGCACGCTAAAAATAAAGATGCTCATCTTCCAACTTGTTTATTTAATCAGTCATCATTCAACAATTAATTTCTAGATAATCGGAAACATGAGAGGCAGTGTACGTAAGCTCTTTTGTCTACGATCTTCTGTCAAGAGTAGCAAATACTAATAAACAAACTATATCGAAGTAGACTGCCGTTGAAGAAACACATGCATGTGCGGCTAAGTCAACTACATATTAAGTAAAACAAAATCAAGAGAGCTAACGATAAGCAACTTATTGAGGGCGGCATAGCATTAATTAATCAACTATACTCTCAGTAAGAAATCATCAGGCACGTGAAAAAATGGCCATATAGCTATAAAAATGTTGGTTTATTAAATGTTTGGCAAGAACGGCAGATGTTAATGTTTACTAGAAATGCAACAAAGGCATTAGACAAAAGAAATTTTAAATTCTATTGAATCTAAAATAGAGAAACATATTCTATTACATGTGGTAGAGGAAAGGTTAAACTTCTTCGTACAATTATGAATACACAGCATAGTATTTTCCTCGCCCTCCTATCTGCCGGCTGAATTGTACACCTCATTACGGTTCAAGGACAACAGATACAGATGGAATAAAATGAAAAGAGCCAACTATAAAAACAAAACAATAATGAAAATCTGCAATTTGATGATCAAGAGTGAGAACCGTTTTATGAACTGAGTCCCCTGTTTGATGTGTGGATTTGTTGCACTGACATTTCTGCTTTCCAAACTGCTAAAACCTCTGCAAAATGAGAAACAAAACCTCGAATCAGTCATGCTGTAAGAATGCCACTTAATTAAAATCTGCAGCTTTATAACTGCCACCATCAATTCAAAATGAAACAACAAAGGCACAATCTGCAGCGTGAATTTATCAAAATCTGCCTTAGAAGAAGTAACTCTTCATTTTTATTGCATGCCAACCCTCTCCTCTTTGAAGTTTAAGCGAGCACACGCACTGGCAGTGATCAGAAAAGGTCTCAGCCATGGTTTCAGTCCACTGATAGAAGTACATGATGCTGAAGATGATTCAAAAACTTACCCGACATAAAGATCGTGTTGTTTTTCATGTTACAATTGTTTTGATTCAGGCTTTCACATAGTCTAGACCATTGCGCTTCCTTTTGTTAGACTTTGAAAAGAAGCAAATTTGAGCCCAACTCTTTTTCTGCTTTACAGGTTGTACTTTGACATCCCTCTTTTCAACAAGTTCAACCATGTATTGAACAGCAGCCTGAGAAAACAAAGAAGCAAAAAGAAGTAAGCGAATTAGGCCTTACAATAGAGATCAGATCCTACGTAAACATCAAATGCAAGAGAATATAAATTACCTGAGCACCCTTTTCAGCTATATGTCTTGGTGGTACTTCCAAAGGATTTTCTTCTGCACGTAAGATACGTAGTCGTGTTAGCATCCTAAAAGAGTCTGGAAGGGCGTGTATCTGGTTGTTGCTAATATCCAGCTCTTCAAGATTCTCAAGGTTCCCAATAGACCTTGGTAGGGATTGCATATCAGCAAAATTATTTCCTATATTCATCTTGACAAGCGAGGTAGCAAAACACAAGCTCTCAGGCACTGACTCAAGCTCGTTGAAACTTACATCGAGCTCCTTCAAGCTTAATAGAGATGACATTGTTGTAGGCAACTGTTTGATGTTATTGTACCGAACAGATAGAACCTCCAAAGTCTCTATCTTTCCAACAGCTTCGGGGAGTGCCTTGAGCCTGTTATAGTCTGCACCAAGCTCCTTCAGTGAGGAACACTTTCCGATAGTATGTGGGATTTCTTCAATATCATTTGTCTCCACATTTAATTTCTTCAGACTAACAAGTGATCCTATTGTATCAGGGAGTGAAGAGAGCCTATTTGAGCTCAGATCAAGATCCTGAAGTCGTACCAATCTGCCAAATGTGGCAGGCAGAAAGGATAACTGGTTACCCCTCACATCCAGAGCAACCAAACTAAGAAGATCCCCAATAGATCCTGGGAGTTCGCCAATTCTATTGGAATGCAAATCCAACTTCGTCAATGATGAAAGACCTCCAATAGTTTCTGGCAACGCCACAATCCTGTTCTCAGACAAGTCCAGTGTAACCAAACTCGATAGCTTGCCTATCGAATCCGGTAGCCAATCAACTTGATCCATCAACTTGTTTTGTAGATTAAGCTCTTGAGTTCCTTTTTTCGAAGACACTTCAATCAAACTCGCAAGCTTAATTAGACTCAACTTCTCCCCATCTTGACCTACACAATTCACAAATCAAAATCAACCTTAACATCACAAACACTATACACTTGGAAATTATCAAAAAAACTAAAAAAATGCCCATAATTTATCAAAATCCTACAATTCCATTCAGCAACACAAAGCATAACTACTATTAAAAATTACAGGTAACACGTTATCATTGAGATAAATCTGGGAGATTAAGACAAGCAAAACCCGTTAAAGAATTAACACAAAAAACAAGGAATTGTAGCTTACTTGAACTGATTGAACTAGCTTTTAAAGTAGAATCCACAATCTGCGGCGTAGAAGAAACACCAATTCCATCAGAATATAACGAAGATTTCGCCTTCTTCACATAACTATCATCTCTAGTAAACAATTCAGCACTCCTCGTCGGCTCTTTCTCTGCATAATACAATCCGGACGTGGTAGCCATAGATGATCTATCAATCGAAGAAGGACCCGCCGCAGCAGCAGCAGCAGCGCTCCCCTTAAACGAGCTACTGCCCCCATTAGCATAATTGGAAGAAGAACCAAACCCAGAAACAGAAGTGGGAGAAGAAGAAGTAGGAGAAGAAGGCCAAGAGAGGCATTTGGAAGCTCTTTGAATGAATTCATCGAACAGGTTATGAACATTTTCAAGATCAAGCAATTTTACAGCCTCCAACTTTTGTTCTTTGGTTTGAAAAAAGCTCAACTGTTTTTGCATTTCTTGCAGGATCATGAACAACTCTTGAGGAACATCTGGGGTCTTTGTCTGCTTCGAAATCGCTTCCATTCTCGCTTGCTCTTCCTTTTCGACATTCCGAATCAATGTCTTTGCTGCTTCTACTTCCTCGATCCCTGGTCTTGTCGGTAAAGATCTATGAATCCTCATAATTTCCTTCACCGCTTGATCAACAGATTTCACATTCGTAATTTCCATGGTTGCTGTCTCAAGCCAAAAGGATAAAAAAAATTTGATGTATTTCAAGAAATTGGAGGGGAAAGAATGGAGGGTTTTGGAGGGAAGGAGAAGGGTAGTATAGTTAATTCGAAGAAGGTGGAGCTTTTTAGCGTCGTGTTGTTAGAAATCCAGCTATTTCCTTCCATGCTCTGCGTGTTCTCTGCTGGTATTTCTGGGCGGATTCTGTGGTTTTTATTAATATTTATTGGGATTTTAAAAAATTATTATCGAGATTTTATTTATTTATTGATTGAATATGGATGATAATGTGATAGAAATTGATTAATGAGTAGAGAGTTTGATCGGTTATCAAAGAGGATAATTGATCTGCTGCTGCTAATTGTTAGTTAGTTGCCTTTTCTATTTGTCTTATTCCATTTGTTTTCCATTTTTGCCCCTCGGTTCTTCATCATGTTGTGTGTCCAAAATGAGGCGCCGTGTGGGGAAGCTGCCAAACAGTGTTTTATAAAATTTTAATTTTTTTATATTTTTAGATAATTTTAATATATTAATATTAAAAAATAAAAATATATTATTTTAATATATTTTTAAATAAAAATATTAAAAAAAAAAAAACAACAACTATCACCCGACCATCCACTTAATTAGTTATGTACTGTATTTTCCTCCTCGGTGGTCTAAAGACAAGGTGCTGCAAAAAAGAGCTCCCCATGACAAGGGCAGGATGGATGTAAGGGACGAAAAACTGTGAAGGAGAGGGCAGAAGGGTAAATAGGCGGGGGCGTCATTTTCTAAAAACAGTTGGGGTATGCCAAAAAACAATTTAAAAAAAAAGGGCAAAAATAGTGAGGGGGAAGAGAACTGACAGCAGGGAGGAAGAAGAAGCAAGCTGCGGGGGTGGAGTGAATGCAGTGTCCACTTGTCCGCCAAGTAATTGTGGACACGTGTGCTGTTCTTGAATTATTATAAAGTTAAGAAAAAAAAGGAAAAAGTGTCTCTCTCTGTCATTAATTTCACTATACAACTGTTACCAGCTGGCATGGCTCCAAAGCAAAGCTACTGAGCCATGAACTTTTTTTTTCTTTGCTCTTAACTTTTCTATAATCTTTCTTACTTTCTTTTTCAGATTTCAGTAATTTTAAAGATTAATTAAGATACTTGGGTCCATTACACTCATGTCAATTGCTTGATGTTGTCGTTTCATTTTCTCCTTGGAACACCCAAGGAAATTATCATCCTCTCTTGGCAAGTATAAAAGAATGAGTACTATGGATTTATCAAACATGTCATACTCAATATACTTGAACTTGATAATTAACTACATCTAAGGAAACATGGGTTTGAAAAACATGTTAAATCCAAGACATTTGGGCTTGGTAGCTAGCCAAGTTTAAGATAATGACCATCCTTTATTGAGCACGCCCAAGGGAATAAACTTAGTCTTCATGAGCTTAGTTGCTTTTGACGTCTTGGATCCTAGTTTCTCTACACTTTTTAAGTGTATAAAAGTCCTTCAATGACCACCATAATCTCATCAAACATTAATATAGATGTAAATGATATGTATCCCTCATTAAATGCTATAAGAGTAACCTCTTAGGTATATCAAAGTCCTCCAAGGATCCATCATATTCCTATCAAATATTAATATATATGTAAATGATATTTATTCCTTATTAAATACTATTGGAGTAAGATTACAGTTCAGAACCTCCTTTTTTCACAAAATGACAAGATTCATGGGTTATAAAATACACCATGAGACCTTTAAAACAAAAGTTGACAATCTTCATTCTCTACCGCATATATATTTTCAGAGCATCTCTCTTTAGAATATTCTTGTATTTTCTTTTTATAAAAAGATATTTATTTAA
>Ga0325411_1010089_pt1 | contig 9995 bp, 6 predicted proteins | sample PopdelMetagenome_13_FD_206181 | JGI IMG/M metagenome (GOLD analysis project Ga0325411, IMG submission 206181) | Populus deltoides microbial communities from Bellville, Georgia, United States - Xylem-PdIQD-R4 | ecosystem: Host-associated > Plants > Phyllosphere > Stem > Wood/Secondary xylem...
TGGGCGTCTGTATGTTTTACAGGTAAGCTTCTTCTGTAATGGGCTAAAGCTTTAACTAGACATTTTTTCTGGTTTTGAGATAAAATTCAGCATTAGATTATCTCAACTTGAAAAAATATATTTAAAAGTATAACCATCAGCACTTGATTTTGATGATGTAGCTAGGGGTTGGCCAACATTTTTACAAATCTTTTAATCTTGTAGTAAATAGTATTTTTTTTTTTATTGGATTAAAGAAATAAACTTAGTATCGTTGTTTGTGTGAAATGTGGTCGAAGATGTTTTTGACCCTAAAACCAAAAGAAAACATGTTAGGAATTAGAATAATAGAAGAAGAAATGATAATGTTTTTTTTTTGTTTTTATTCATGTGAGTGTTCGAATTAGTTTATATGTATCTCGATTAATTTTACTGATTTTAAAATTTAAAAAAATTTAAAACGATTACCTTAAAAAAAACCAAATCTAGAATCTAATCAATTAAATTATATTTAATATTTTTTTAATATACAATAAAGTTACGTTAGCCATTTTACACGCCCCAATTCCCCCACCTTGCGTCAAAAATTTTATTTTTTTTCTGATAATAATGAATGCTCGGTCAGTGTATGAACATCTCTACTAATCTACAAGATTTTTCGATGACCTAAAAAAGCTCGAACTTGCCACCATTGCAAGCAAATTCGGAGGGTGGATTGGTTGCCCATCATCTCTTTCTAGCGTCTTCTTTTGTCAAATATCATGTTGCTGCGTAAAACATTCTCGAACCCCAATCATTTTCTTTTGTTTTCTCCTCTCCCGTCGCCGAGAGAGATTACGAGCGGTCCAGTCTACCCTACCAATATGTGACTTTAAATTAAAATCAATTGTCAAAAGTGTATCATTAAATAACGGCTCTGTTTCTCGTGTCGCCGTCGTTCGGTCATCTACTAGTGTAGGACACCTTCGGGCTTTGACACAAATTGCATTTTTAGTGGTCCTAAAGAAAATTGAACGCGTATTTGTTAGTAATGAGCGACAATGTGATGCCAATCGATACACAGTTCACGCAGCACCTTTTTTTTTCTTCTTTTTTTCAAAGTTTCTTCTTTTAATCTTAATTTGTTTTGTATGATTTATTTGTCATGTCTCTTTAGGGTAATTTTTTTAATATTAAATAGATTAAAAATTATTTTTTATAATTTGTTTTTTCTAATGAGCTATCATGATTTTATATTCAGGTATTGAATTTCACGAGTTAATCTGAATTAATATAAGTTAATCTAATATGTTGTTGTGTTAATATTTTTTTTGTAAATATCAATCTTGAATTACTTTTAGTCAAATTATATTTTAATCAGTTATCCAGTTTGCATTTGAACCTGTCAAGTCAACCAAAATAAACCTACAAAAGATTTAAAAAAAATTGATGGGGTGAGCAACACACGCACCGACAAGTGGGAGAAGCCCGCACCTTTCGGAGGCATGTGTGGGCCTCTCAAGCCGTCAAACACCGCGTTTCATGACAGCGTTTGAAGAGGCGTACCGAGAACTTTTCGGTGGTGGCGTGCGTTGTGGTGGATGATGGATGATGTGACTCCGGTGAACATTTTTTTTCTCCATCCACTTTTCTCTCCTTTTTTTCCGGCAAAGTACACAAGCTTCCTTTCATTTGTCTTTTTAATACAATGTAATCCTTATTATTTTGATTTTCATCATTTTTTTAATTTTTTATAGGTTTATTTTGTTTTTAATTTTATCTCTATCATTTGATTTCATTTGGTTTTTATTTCAAATGTTATCCTCACTCTTTTGATTCCCATCGATTTTGTTTTTTAAAATCTTTTGTATGAGTTTTTCTCTTTTAATTTTGTCTTTATCATTTGATTTCATTTAGTTTTTATTTTAAATTTAGTCCTCATTCTTTTGATTTCTTATTTATTTTATTTTTTTTCTAATCTTTTGTAGGTTAGTTTTTTTTCTTCAATTTCATCTCTCATCATTTAATTTCATTTAGTTTTTGTTTCAAATTTAATCATCATTCTTTTAATTGCTATTTATTTTATTTTTATCATTTTCCTAATTTAGTTTTGTTTTTTATATTTAATTCCTCAATATTAGAAATTACAATTTATTCCGAACATAATGGGTGCCGCCTTGACCCGCCCTGCCCTGCCCTAACCTGAACAAATTGGTTTTTTTTGAAAAGTTAGCTTACCCGATAAGTAATGAATAGGATATGAATATTATCAAAACATACCCAAAACCTGCCCGAACCTAACCCAAAATGTATATTTATATTATATAGATATATTTGTTGAATAGTTTTTTATACAATGTGATATATATTAGTTTAGTTTTTATTGAATAATAAATAATAGTTAGATGATTGATATCCATATGGATATCTAAAATCCAATTCATAGTTTATAAATATCTAAATTTCTTACCCGATAGGTAATGACTAGGGGGTATGGATATCAAAAATCCAACACAGTAGTAATCATTGCCATTCATACTCAATATTAGATTACAATTTATTTTTGTGTCACATTTTATCTGCTTTCTTTTTATTGCTTTTTTTTTGTTTCGCTTCCTTTTTTGATTGCCTTTTTTTTTTCTTTCAAATACCATCATTTGATGTTTTGTTGTTGAGAATTTTACTTCGTTATTATTTTAGGGTTTACCTTCAATGAGGTTAGTCCTAAAGTCATGACTAAGGTTATAGGTTTCTAATATTAACATGGAATTTGTTTTTTTTTTCCAATATCATCCTTCAATATTTGAATTATTGGGAATTGGTCCTCATGTTTTTTTTTTGTTGCTTTTCTTTTTATAAGGTTATCTCAATTCTATACCCTCGGTTGCGGGTTCAACAAGTTAACTCGGCTTGACTGAGATCTTTTTTTTCATTACTTTTGTTTTATTATATATATTTTTTCAATTTCGCTATTCAATATTGGATTGTTTGATAATTGAGATTTTAATTTTCTTTCGATGGGTTATCCCTGTGTCACGACCAGGTCGTAGATTTTACATATTAACCTGGATGGATCAAGTCATTTTTTAAACCTTTTTCTTTGCATTTTTTCATTTTTTTTTTCATATTATCAAAAATATATGGGCTTATTAACTCAGGTCAAGTCAATGACTCAAGTCTTAGTTTTTTTTCTTCTTTAAGAATGCTTGCATTGCCTTGACTTTCATTTATGACAGGAAAAGAAATTAAGTCAGCCCGCAATGTAGCGCTAGCCACACATCTAGTAACTTTCTATAAAGCTTGAACTAAAAAAAATAGAGATTTAGTAGGCGTACTCCGCTTTAGCATTTTTAAAGATATTGTACTAAATGTTTATGTTAAAAAGAAATCCTAAAACACAAAAAACAACACTTTCAAATCTCTCTCTCTCTCTCTCTCTCTCTCTCTCTCTCTCTCTCTCTCTCTCTCTCTCTCTCTCTCTCTCTCTCTCTCTCTCCCCCTTCTATAAGTGATCTCTCTGTCTCCCATGAATGATCACTTTACAATTATCTTTTGAGATCATTACAAATAACCTTCAATAGTTTTATCATTTCTCACATTGTATTTATGTTTTCAGAAATTATATTTTACATCCTGAAGTTTATATGTTATTAACAAGTTACATTATCAAGTTGACAACTCAAAAAAAGTCAACAAAAAAATCAGATTATTTATAGGATTTTTATTATATTAAATATAATCACTAAGGAGCTTTTAATGCATCAAAATAATGAAAATTCCATAAATTGGTCTTTATTTACTTAAAAATATTATTTGTTTTAAATTTCATTATAATTATAATAATGTCATTAATTACATGTTTTTAACAAGATATCTTCATCTTACCTTACCATTTTCAGCCACAATCAACCTAAAATATATATAAATTTTCTCATTCAAAATTGAAGCGAACTCACACCAAAATTTCTAGTAAACCCGATACAAAATTTCCAATGAAAATGATGTAAACAATCTAGCAAGAAAACCTTAACAATTCCAACAAACACACTCCATTTTATTCAAGCAAACAAACATCCAAAATTTAAGCAAACACACTGCTTTTTATTGAAGCAAACAAATAATCAAAATTCAAGCAAACACTCTGGATACAAGAAACACACAATGCCCAAAACACACTGATAGCAAAACTGCCAACAACCTTTAAGATTTCAAGCACATGCACTAACAATACAACCAAAATTTTTAGCAACAACCCAAAACACACATTGTCAATAACCTAAAATTTTCAACAAACACATTGCCACTAAGAAGCATACACATTATTGACATGTTACCATCTACATCAAATGCTAATAGCTTACAAACTTGTACCAACTTGGATGGACTAAATTTTAAATAGAAAATGCATGAAATTTGGATAAAGAGTAGCCGTCATGATATCAAAAACAAAAATATGTAAAAGCAAGTTATTTATAAATATGATGACAAGCTATGCGATAATAACTTCATTGATTAATACAAACTTATTAATAAAATTGAATTAAATATAAAAAAGGAAGAGGTGGTAATGATATTAAGAGGATATTAGATGAAGTGAAGAAAATAAAAGATGAATTATGTAGAGTTTGAATCAAGAATCATAATATGAATGTTAGCTTTTCATGTGTTAAGTTGTTATTGGTAACTAATTTAGTGTGTGTAATATTGATATTCCTAATTATGATATTGTTTATGTTGAATAAATGAAATGAAATACTTGTATTCTCTAGTAAATAAAATATAGGAAACATAAATATCAAATATAGCAAAAGCATGCACATCAAGGTAGTAAATATCCATAATTTAAACTTGCTATAATAGCCATAACGATCCACAATAATTATGTTCTTGTTGCTTCAAAAAGTTAAAGCAAACACATTATTTGGCTCTTCATCAAACTTCAACCAATTAAAACAAAAGTTAAAAGAAATTATTATTTCACTTTGCATACAATCACATTGTGAAATGACTATTTTATCATTCCAAAACAAAACCATATAACTTAGCTTGAGGGGTACCATAGTTTTTTTCATGGGATCAATTTGTCATTACCAAATAAACCAGGGGCATCTCAACCATCTCACATTTTTATTACACAGTAAAAATTATAAATAGCTTTTAAAAGAAAAATTCAATTAACTTGCCATGTAGGGGCTTTTTCGGAATTTCATTCTAATTTGAAATTGAAATGCCTAAATTACCCTTGAAATCTAATTTTTCCAGGCTTGTGTTCATGGTTTTTTTTTAATCTTGTTTTTTTTTTTTTTTTGTAATTATCAAGTAGAGTAAGGGATAATTTTGTGTTTTTAAAATGTAAAATATTATTTTAAAAAAGAAGATTGTTGGGATGTATGTGGCACACCCCAAAGTATAGGAGGCAATTGTACTCTTTGGATGACGCTTCCTTGTTACCAAAAATAGCCAATCATCGTGTCACCTGAAGTGTTGAGTGGTGACACATATATATTGATTCGTGGTGGTTCAACCGCAATTGAATTTTTTTATCCCCTCTCTTTTCTCTCATCGAGAATCATGTTGAACTAAATTTTTGCATAAAGTGAATTCATGGATAAAAGAAAGAGTAATGATTGGTAAAAAAAAAGAGAAAACATATGTTATATTTTAAATTCTAACCTTAGAATTTAAATCAATAACTAAGGATATAATTACATAAGTTATTCAAAATAAAGCTTGAACTAAATTGAATAGAGATTTCGTAGGCATACTCCTCTCTAGCTCTTTTAAAGATATCATACTAAATGCTTAAGTTAAAAAAAAATCCAAAAACATCACTTCCAAGTCTCTTTCTCTTCCTCCCAGAGTGATCCTTTTACAATTATCTTTTGGGATAATTACAAAAAACTTTCTATAGTTTGATCATTTTTAACTTTGTCTTCATACTTTAAAAAATTACATTTTACATCCTGGAGTTTATAAGTTAATTATAATTTACATTTTCAAGCCAACACGTAAAAAAAAAGTCAAAAACATGTTTGTTTATTTATAGGATTGCTATTAATTTCAATTTAATGACTAAAAAGCCCTTGGTGCATAAAAAAAATGAAATGCCACAAATTGATTGTTGCTTACATTTAAAAAAAACTAATTGTTGTTAAAGTTTTTCATAATTACAATAATGCCATCAATTACATGTTTTTAATAAGAAATCTTCCTCTTCCCTCACCAATTCTAACCACAATCAAGCCAAATTTTTCAGCAAACTTCTTAACCAAAATTTAAGCAAACTCACTTCATGATTTCTAGTAAATTGAGTACAAAATTTCTAGCAAACATTATGCAAAAAATCCAATAAGCACACTCCAAAATATCCAACAAACAAACCCTAAAATTTCTAGCAAATACACTCTATTTTATTCAATCAAACAAACATCTAAAATTCAAGCACACATAATCTCTTTCATTCAAGCAAATAAATAATCAAAATTCATGCAAACACATTACATACAAGAAGCACATACTGTAAAACATACTGAGAGCAACATTACCAACAACCCTAAAGATTTCCAACATTTAACCTCTCTTTCTCACAGTCTTAGTCATTCCGTAACCAACCACCACATATAACTTTTAACTTCGGCTCCCTTATAGTGTGCTAATAACTCTAATTTTTTCCCCATCATCGAAAACATCCTTTCACTGGCCATCATGAACTCTTATCAACAATAGCGAAGTCTACTGACCATGAAAAAGATTAAGAAGTTTCTCCAATGGTTTGGTTTTTCAACTCAATTTCTTGAATTATTATTCTACTTATTTTGTTCATAGATATGGGTACTTAGACTTGTATTCTTGGACTATTGTAGATATAGGTACTAATTAATTGTTGAAGATGGGAGCCAAGAGGATTCTTCCCTCTATTTTGGGGTTAATGGGAAGTTTGAGGAATGAACAAGAGTTTCAATATTTTTGTATGATTGGTGATAATATTAGTTTGAAAAATGTGCTCCAAAAACCATGTTTCACTTATCATAAAATTTCATTGCTTATATATCTTAAATTGTTATTGCATTGGATTAAAAGACATACATGTATTATGTCTTGCAAACTTACAATTTATAATTCCATTTGTTAGGATAGAAATTGGTTTGGGACTCTAGGTTCCAAGTGCATCAAATTCCAAGTGATTTTTGACATAATGCTTTAAGCTGAATAAATACATTTGGTGTTATTAATATAAGCATGCTTTATGTCTTTCTATCTCTTCAATGAACTCTGTTCAAACTAAAATCATAATTGTTTTAAATACTTTAGTTTAAGAAAAAATTTACTTATAAATCTATAACTTACATTCAAGTCAAAAGATAATTTCAACCAAATAACATCAATTTGTGATAATTTTTCTTTAGGTCAAAATGATTGAAAATAACTCATCGAGGTTGTCCGAGAAGCACTACATATCTACAAATTGCATAGTAAGGGAATGATAATGGTTTCATAAAATCTTAAAGCTTTAATAGGTCTTTTACTTTGTGTTTTTTTTCCATGTTTTGTCTATTCCTAAAAGATTTTAAAGTCATTCATTTGAAGGTGATAGTGCATGGAAGTGTTCATATTTTAAGCAATCCTTATTTATTGCATATGACAGTCAACTTGATATTATCACAAAAAATTTTCTTCAAAACTCCATTCTTTCCATTTCTAGAAATTGCTATTGTTGTTGATAAACTTAAATAATTGCATATTCTTTAGAACTTTAGAACTATTTATGAAAAAAAATTCTTCCAATTATACAATTTAAGTTTATAATGTATTTTTTTTTATTTCGTGTCAAAAATGTTTTTTTGATAACATTAATTGATAAAGGGATTAAGGGTATATTTAGAGGAATCAATCACATTACATGAGGAGAAAATCAATGATGTTTAAAAGTATATGCCTTCGATTTTTTTTTTTTAATTTGGGTGAGTAATCTAACTAATCTTAATTTTTTGCTTTAGGTTTTTAAAATTGTGATAAAAAAGAGAAATTAAGTTTGAAGAGAGAGAATTTTTATTAGTTATAGGTGGTAGTTTAGTATTTTTATATGATTTAAAAAATTATGTTGATCAACAATGTAAACTGCAATTTCCAAGTGAATGAAGGCAAAGTAAAAAAAGAAAAAACTAAACTATAGGATGTTTTAGAGTAATTTGCCTAGTGTGTGTATGTGTGTGTGTGTATTAGGATTTATGTAACTTTTTGCAATTGATACATTATGGTAAGAACTGATAAATTTTAGGAGCATTTATGACACTTGATGAATTTTGTCAATTTTTGTAATTTTTAATATTAGGACTTATATGAATTATATATTGTGTTTTATTGAATTTTTGAGAATTTGAATTGTGATAAAATTTTGTTTTTTTTAATATATCTTCTAAAATGACATTATTATGTCATTATGGTGGTATTATTGGTGATAGAACAATATTATCACCTATTTTGGAGAAAACAATGTAATTTTTAATGCTACATTAAACATTTCACTAGCTAGTCTAAAACAAATCATATTATAGTGTTGACATATATAAAATTACATATGCTTTCCAATTTCATTCATTACTTGATCAACTACTATTATATGAATATATTAGGCATATGATTGAAGCATATCCATTGAGATAGAGATGTGGTAGGGGTAAAAAAAAATCAACTCGTTTACACAATAAAATAGATGTAAGAAAAAGATATAAAAAAAAATTTAACATGTACAATAAGAGGATGATAGAAACATTTGTAGGAGTGGTTAATATATGTAAACATTGTTATTGTATTATAACAAGGTTATTTGTTATTATTTTATATTATATTGTCAGAGTATTCACAACCTGTTGTTTGACAAATATATCATATAGATACATGTCTGAGACGTGATGCATATGAGAGGTGGAACTATTATAGGCCCTTATAACTAAGGGGACCATGAGGAGAGCAGCTTCATTCCTAGCCTTATTGGTAATTTGATGTTGAACTTACAGAATTGAAATCAATATATAGACATATGGGTTGAATGTTCGAGTTTACTTGTGATTGTTATATTCAACCATGCTTATATTCAATTATGCTTTTGCTCATATTGATATTTATGCAATTTTATTAATTTTAAGGGTATTAGGAAGATATATTTATGCAATTATAGAATGATGCTTATATATCTTTGTGTTTATGAATTCATCATTCCGAGTAGTTTCTATAAGATCACTTATCTTCAACACATCAAGCTTGATCATAAACTATTTTGTGCTGGTAGAGTGATGGAGATATAGGACCCGCATGTTCTAAGTATAAGGTAGAAGACACCTACACTACAGGACATTGTTCATATATTGCCCCATTACTTGGGTTGTGAGACCCACCCTCGGATGACACCATAAATGGAGTGATAGGTGGGTAGGTTAGAGCTTACCTCATGTATATATTATTCATAAGTTTGGTTGACAATGTAGTAAAAGTCACGTTTCTTCCACTCTTGAAAGATTTTGACATGATCTAGGGATATAACTCAAGTCTATAGTGCTTTCCTGTATATATCTCTAGCTATATCATTGATGCATGGTTGGCTTAAAACAAGTTAGGGGTTGTTTACCACCACTACTACTATAGTATAATTATTTCAAATGTTTTGATTTATCAAATTTTATTTATATGACAACAACACATTAAAATCTTTACTAATAATTTGCATGTATAAATAAATATATAATTATGGTCTTGAGAGCATTTTCATATGTAACATTAATTCTTAATGAAATTTCTATTAACACATAAAATATATTACTTGCAAAACCGCAATAAATCCAGGGCTTGCGACATTAGATGGTATGGTTCTACGAGTTTCATGAAAATCCAATCCATATTTAGTAGTTCTATCGCGATAAGTTAGATACACGATAACATGATTAATGTGAGTTACGACATGTTTTTTTCTTGTATTGTAATATTATTTTTCACACTAAATTATTTATAATTAGGTACATGGATTCAATGCTTTAATAGAT
>Ga0325411_1010090_pt1 | contig 9994 bp, 10 predicted proteins | sample PopdelMetagenome_13_FD_206181 | JGI IMG/M metagenome (GOLD analysis project Ga0325411, IMG submission 206181) | Populus deltoides microbial communities from Bellville, Georgia, United States - Xylem-PdIQD-R4 | ecosystem: Host-associated > Plants > Phyllosphere > Stem > Wood/Secondary xylem...
CACAGACGGGAAACCAAAAAAGAAAAAACACAAGTCAAATCCTAATCAGGTCCCCACCTTAGCTGCAACTCACAAGTGTACGAGTCTTATTGGCGTGATTCCTCTGCCTCGTGCTCCCGTGCTGTCCCCACTCTTGTGGTCCATGAAACCTTGGCTGACACATGTCCTTCGTAGCACACAATTTGATTGTAGCTGTCGCTGTCCTGAAGACTGCAAGTGGCCTAAGAAGTAGGCAGGCCGATGAAAAAAAAAAAAAAAAAACACTACTGTAAAAAACTTTGACTTGCAAATAGTAATGCTACGTGTCCTCAGATCCGTCCATTAAACCACCTCTACTGAAAGTCCACCCAAGAAACAAGCCCTCCAATATAAAAGTCAGTCCTCGTATTTTTCTCATAGTTTCAGAATAGTTTGGGATATTGCTACTTTGCCATCTAACTTCAAACAATTTCTCGATTTGGTCCTCCTCCAATGAGATATGTGGACATCGATGATGTTTCTCGTTGGCTTGAGAATGTTAATTAGACAATTCACGTGGAATATTTAAAAATTAATGATTTTTGTTTCACATTTTTCACATTCCATCAACAAAATTTGTTGAAGATAAGACTACGATGTAGTATCCCGTCACTTCATGATCATTCATTGATGTAGATATGATGCATATTTTTTTTCCTAGTCTAGAAAAAAAAAAAAGTTTGTGCTCAATCTACATGGAATACTAAAAAAAAATATATATAGAATTGATGCTATAATTTTCTTAAAAGGAATAAATGAAAATTTGGATTTTATACACTGTTTATACGGTGTTTTAAAATATAGTAACGGTTTTTTTAAAGTATTTTTAGTTTAAAAATACATTAAAACAACAAAAAAAATTATTTTAAAATAATAAAAAAAATTATTTTTTAAAAATATTTTAATATATAAACATATTAAAACGATTTAAAAATATAAAAAAATAATTTTAAATTTTCATAAAACTTCACTGAGAATTAACAGCTTGTTAATTAACATCTTAATTGAGATTGATGAAGCATCAATATTTTTTTTTTAAAGGAAAGAAATCCCAAAGAGTTCAACCTTTTCTTTTGTTTTTAATTGATATTTTCAAATCAATATTTATTTATAAAAAAAACAAAGGGGAAGAAATCCCAAGGGTATAATTGAGAACTGTTTTAGTTATGGTTGAAAGAAAGAAGGACTAAACTTGTAGCTGACCCCAAAAAACAAAAAACAAATGACTTTCACTTTCTACTCCATTTCCTTCTTCTTCTTGTTGTTCATGCTTTCACTCCACTTCAAACCCTTCTGTCCTTCTCCGTTCAAAAACATACAGACCCACTTTTCTTTCCTTCCCATATCTCCCTCTCCTTCTCTTTCTCTCCTGCCCTCATTTTGAAATGAAAACCCACCTCTAATGGCTTTTCAAGACCACCACCATACACCACAAGAAATGACTTTTCAACTACCACAACACCACCACCTCTCAGCCTCACCTTCCACCGGTCCCACATGGCTAAGCAACGCAGTCCTCCGTAGACACGACGACGTTTTAACCCAAACCCGCATCGAAAAACCAGAAAACAACACCAATAATGGAAGTGAAGAGGAATTGATAGATTCCGTTAGTGATAATTGGGAGAGAGCTAAATGCAAAGCTGAGTTATTAGGGCATCCCTTATATGAACAGTTATTGGCTGCTCACGTGGCTTGTTTAAGGATTGCCACGCCAGTTGACCAGTTGGCTAGGATTGATACACAGTTGGCTCAGTCTCAAGATGTTGTGGCTAAGTATTCTGGTGTTGGTAGGAGCCATGTTGTTGATGAGAAAGAACTTGATCAGTTCATGGTAATTACTACTGTTTCTCCTAATGCTTTGTTAATTATATGTCGTTCTGTGCTCTTCAAGGCTTGTCTGTCCTGTGCTCTGGCTTTTGTTGACTTCGAGTGGGTTCAAGTTTGGATTTTTTTTGTTATAACAGATATGAGATAATCATCATGTTTATGGTCGGTCAGTTAATTAATGGTTCTTGATTTTTGAGATTTATACATCCTGGGATTTCCTTTTACATTTGTTTTTGATGGATGCTTATCGTGCCCGTTAAAATTCCAAACTTGAAATGACAAAGAAACTCCCTTCTCTTCATTCTTCATCGTACCTCAATATCTCCATTATGGAGAGTGAGTTAAGTAAGAAGAAACCCTTTTGATATATGTGAAAGAAAATAGGTTCTGATGAGTGGATAAATGGTAACTTCGATGCGGGTCATGGCACTGGTGATGACCGTTAAGGCATCACTGCAGGTATCAATTATGATGTTCCATGAAAATAATTGAAACTTTTGAAGTGCTTTGGGGAATCTCTTTGGTGATGGTTTTTCTACTACATATCCATCTGTTTGCAGGGATTAGTCCTCCTTGTGTTATGGGATTTGTTCTGGCATGAAGAAAGTTCCTGCCAAGTGTCTTATATCTAATTGTTCTCCAAATTACATGCATTGATTTTGATTCATCAACTTTCATTTCTCATACCTGTACGAATTAACTTTTTGCCTTTAGTATATGATTCTGTTACGTTGCAGTAATGGTTGAAGCTATAATTCTTCCCTTAATTAATTTCAAAAAAAGTTCTATATTTAAGAAGCCCAATTATTAGAGTAAATGCTTGCCTACAGTTACTTGAGCTCCATTAAGGAGACAAGTGGAGATTAATGTCTTGATAGAAAGAGAGATTGACATAACTTGGATTCTTTAGAATAATAATGGATGATTGGGGTGACTGGGAGTGAGTTTGACATGGACAAAATATCAAATTAGGATTTTTTCTTATTGTTCTGGTGAATAATGATTCGAACTTAATGCATACCGACCCAAACAGATTTAAAAGAGTGGGGTTTTTTCAGTTACTCTACTCGATAAATAATAAATAAAATATAAATATTGTCAAACTCAAATTGAAACCTATTCAAACCTTATCTGAGATATATACAATAGTATTATATATATATATAATATTTATATTTTTTTAATCCAGTATAATATATTGAATGTTGAATAATAAATATTACTCGGGTAATTGATACTCAAACGGGTATCCAAAACTTGATACCCTAATATTACATTAGGGTGTGTGATTTTATTTATAATTTTATATTTAATATATGTATACATATCTCAAATATATATTTAACTTTTATTTTATGTTGAATAATAAATAGCAGTCAAGTAATGATACTCAAATGGGTATCCGAAACTCTATAAGTGGGATAGATAGGGAATAGAGATATCTAAATTTCTTAAGCAATGGTTAATAAGTAGGGTGTGAATATAATATAAACCCGATCAATGGTGCCCATTGCCATCCGGCCATGCCCTTATAGTGAGTAGACATGTTATAAGCAATAAGGTTGGAAATATAAAGTCATATTACAAATTGATGTTACAAAACTAGTTGGTCATGATGGATTACGAAACAAATTCTTGCTGTCAATTAATGAGAAATTTCCCGAAATTTTGGATTGTTTTGGCGTTGATTTCTTCTTACCATATGCGACATTAAAGAAGTTTGTGAGGGTGAATGATAAAACTGATGACTGTTCCTCGGTCAGCTTGATAATGCATTTATGTCCCGTAAAAAATTCTCTCTGGAAAAGCTTATGATAGCGTTTCAAAGCTAAAATATTTAAGAGAAATAGAGATTCAAGACCATTTAGATAGGAATAAATTTGTCATTAATGTTTTCAAGGGGTCTCATACGATGATGCAGGTGATTTGCAATTGATAGAAGTTTTGCACTTTAGCTGTTCTTTACTGATGTATAGTAAATAAGGATTATATGAAATCTTTCAGCATGGTTATGTGGCTTCTGCATGGGTGTATGAATGTATAATACAAGTGTACATTTGCTGCAACATGGTAAGCGATGAAAAATGTCAACAGTTTCTTTAATAGTTCAAGTATATCAATTATGCCCATCTCCTGTTTTTGTTTCTTTGTTCTATGTGAGATACATATAACGTTATCAGTTTTGTTTTCTTCCATCTGACACTCCTGCTTTGCTCCTCTTATTATTATTTTTTTTTTTCCTTGCCATGCAGACACATTACGTTATATTGCTCTGTTCCTTCAAAGACCAATTGCAACAACATGTCCGTGTTCATGCTATGGAGGCTGTAATGGCATGCTGGGAACTTGAACAGTCTCTACAAAGTTTGACAGGTACTTAGACCTTCTATCGAAAGGAAAAGAAAACGTAAAACATAGGGCTTGCTGGTGGCCTACATAGTGGAAAGGACTGAAATAACTCATAAATGATTCTTTGCATGTTCATTAGCCAAGCTGCTTCTTTCTTGCTGCTGTTTTTTTGTATTCATCTTGCAGATCCGCAATTTGTGCTGTTTACTTTGCTGTCATATTAGTTGTCTTGCTTCGTGTCAATGTTATCATACTTGATCCATGCTGTTTAACATTTTCCTTTGCCAAGAAAACTTTGGATGATTGATATATGAGTACCCAAAGATATTGATCTTCTATATCTCAGAGTACATTTTACTTGTTTGTTTTTCAATATTGTAGCTAAACACTTTAGTTAATAAGATATCAAAGTTGAACTGTGGCCAATGTTAGCCAATCCCTTAGCCAACTGTGCCTTGACTGCTAAAAGAGGCCGGCGGTTTAATCATGGGGCAGCCTACCTCTTTTTCTTGTTAGAGAATAATGTAAATCATATCTTGAACCTTACCTAACAGCTTAAACTATTGAGTTGAGATGGTTCTTTGACATGGTATTAGAGCCTTAATGACCAAGCGGTCACGAGTTCGAATCTCACTATCCCTATTTATTTGATAAAAATTAAGCACAAGGTAATGTGAGTCTGTGCAAGTTTCAAGCCCAAAAGGCTTTCACTTAAGAGGATGTGTTAGAGAATAATATAAATCATATCTTGAACCTTACCTGACAGCTTAAGCTATTGAATTGAGATGGTTCTTTGACATTTCTGTACCCCACTATTACTGTTTAAAACTTAAATCAGAGAACTAGAAAAAAAAACCCGCATTATTGCTGCAACTAAAGTGCTACATATGGTGTTTCATTAAAATTAAAGTTGATTTATGACCTAAATCTTTATTTCTGGTTTTTGTGGAACTTTCATGGTTGCTTTTGGCATTAGTTTATAAATTGTAACGGTAGTAGTGATGCCTATGTAAAGAGAATGACCCATCATTCATGTCATTTCAGTCAAAGGGTTCTCATGGCTGTGTCTCCTGGAGCTTTAAAGCATCATTTCATATGTGGGGGCAAGGAATTTCTTTGAATAGCTTTTTGTCCAACCTTATCTTGGGTCACTTTAAAGTGTGAATCTTTTATCAACGTTTAATCAATTGTAGTTTGTTTACTTGCACACTATGTTCTAGTCTCTTACAAATTGAAGCCAAACAAACACTTTTCTTTGTGTTGAAACACCATTTTTTTTTTTTTCTTTTTGTGAACTGTCATTTACCGCGACTGTTAATGGTTACCACTGAATGCTACAATAGTTCCTATGGCTTGCTTCTCGTCAATCTAACACTGCTTCATTGTTTTCCATTCAAAGCATTTAGGTTGGCAGTCCAATAATTATTATCTCTACATACAAAGTTTTCTCCTGTGGAACATGTGAAACCCCCAAAAGTATTTGATATAATTTAGCTTGAGCTAGGACTCTTGTTGTTGCTGAGAGTAACCGAAAGAAATGGAAGATCCCGTGCTCTTTGATTTTCCTTCTTTTATATGATAGTGTGCATTTAAGCTAAGGGTTAAATCGGATTGAAATGCATGTCTAAGCTTAAAACTAAATTACTGTGCTTGACAGGTGTATCTCCCGGGGAAGGCACTGGTGCAACTATGTCTGATGATGACGACGACCAAGCAGATAGTGATGCCAACTTGTATGATGGAAATCTTGATGGGTTGGATACCATGGGATTTGGTCCTCTAGTTCCCACCGAGACTGAGAGGTCCTTGATGGAGCGTGTAAGGCAAGAATTGAAGCATGAGCTCAAACAGGTAAGAATGCATAAAATTAAATGGTAAATTACCATGTGAAAATGGTGTGGCTGAGAGGCTTCCTTCTGTTTAGGATTACAAGGAGAAGATTGTGGACATTAGAGAGGAGATTCTACGTAAGAGAAGAGCTGGAAAACTGCCAGGTGATACTACGTCCCTCTTAAAAGCTTGGTGGCAAACACATTCCAAGTGGCCATACCCAACTGTAAGTTCGAGATGATGTCCTTACTATACACTGTTAATGTTTCCCTGCTGGCTCCTCAAACTGTCTTCTCAAAATTGTTTTTAGGAGGAAGACAAAGCAAGATTGGTGCAGGAAACAGGTTTGCAATTAAAGCAGATAAATAATTGGTTCATAAACCAAAGGAAAAGGAACTGGCACAGCAGTCCTTCAGGTTCTACTTCGAAGAGCAAACGAAAGAAGTAAGCTGCCTATTATATGTGAACGCTGGCTCCTTCAAGAACAATTTGCTAATTGTAATGAAGAAAATAACCAAAGCAGGTGATACCAGCATTAAACATTTCGTATAAATGGAAAGCTATTATTTCCTTGTGTACGTACCTGGGGAAGAGCATCAGAGCACATTTTGGAGGCATTGCAATGAGCAAGAATTCTGTAAGGGTAGTAGGGATGTTCTGTTTGGATATCCCTGTGTTGCTCATACTGGAAAGCTCAGCTTAATTTGAAAGTGGCTGCAATATATTCTATATGTAAAGATGGTCTAAACTCATTCACCTATCAATTCCAGTTGAGAAGTGTGCTTTGAAGGCATACATACTGATACAATAGATGTCCCTAGCTTATAAGCATATAAGATTGAAAGTATTGGCTTGGATAGCTTCCTTCCGAGCCACGGGCCTGTAATTTTGCTGTTACTGGTTTATATTTCTATATTTGTGATAAGAACAGCAACAGTAAAGGAAAAGTAATTACATCCTTTTTAACATTCAAAACCATTTGATCACAGAATTTTTTCAAAAACATGTAGGGGTTGCGATTTGATCAGTGAGAGTAAGGTTTTAGAAATTTCTCATGAATATACCAGTGCATATTGTGGATAGCATGTCGAAGATTTGACTTCAGTTTCCAAAATGACAGCAAACCACATCATATCCAGTTTGTTCCACACCCCACAATCTAATAACCAAAGAAAAACTAGTTAGTGGTAATGAAATGAGGATTAACGGTAATGAATTGAAAAATGGAGTGCTTGAAGGAAATCAAGCACATTTGAGGACAGTGAAAACAACAAACGATTTGTTAAAAAAACAAAAGGTCAACCATTAAGATATTCTCAATCCAAGAATTAAAAAAAAAATGATGAATTTATTCACAACTCATTTCGACGAGTTTCTTGATCTACAGAAGCAGCAGCAAACTTCGGAGAGAAACCAGGAATCAAACAGCCATCTTCTTCCCTATCAAAGTTGAGAGCATAGCTTTCAGCATCATACTGAGCCTGATTATTCCTCTGTTTCCTCTTCTTGATATATGCACCAATCTTTCTAATGACTGTCTTCCACTTTGGCCCCGCCGCTATCTCTGAAGCCTCTTTTACTTTCTCACCAACCATGGATCTCTATGGTCACCATTCTCGTTCAAAATATCATATTCCCGTTCATTGTTCCGCCTCAAGTTGAACGTGAATAGTCGAAAACAACAGCAACCGTTGGATGAATATGCCTCTTCTTCATAATCATCAAGGTGATCATATCCTTCTTGTTCATGGGACATTCTTGGCGAGTCGATGGGGCTCATGAAGATTACTTGAGGTTTAGCCATGCGTAAGGGACGAATTGGGAGCGAGAAGAAGAGGGTCTTAATACGGAGAAGGAAATTGAAGTGAAGGAGGCGAGGAAGGGTCTAAGAGAATGGAGAACATCAACTCTTCGGCTTAATAGTTTTTGGAGGCTTACATGGCTCTCTATGATGGGGCTATTTGTGAAGGCGGTATCTTTAACGAGTTAACACGCTGGCAAAAGGATTGCAACAAAGAGTTTCCATGGCGACACAGTCAAGAAACCACGCCTCAAACTTTTCTTCCTTTTCACTTGACTCGCGTTTCAAGCGATTGAATCTCATACTTTTTGAGAGAATATGCTTTCCGCGGAGATGATTTGCAAATCAATGCATATATACACGTTAAAAACTAGCAAAATACTCTGCCCATTGAGTAAGCTTATAAAATTTGTTCACATATTTTAATCAATTTAGAAAATTGAAGTGAACAAAATCAAAATAAATCAATATTAATTGTGAAATTATTTCTATTTAATATGTATTTTCGATTATTTAACACCATGTGTGCATCTTATATTTTCTATGAAAATATTTGATTTTGATTAATAAAACTAATTCAAGGATATGGGAACCTTTTTCCTTTCAATTGGCAGATTATATATATATATATATATATAAGGTTCACGAAGATGCTATTGAAAGCTTGTTGTACAAACTCAACCTATCAGCATCCAACTATAGCACACAGCAAACACTTCGAACTCTCCCCATACACTTGGTTTCTTGCTCCTAGTTAAACTCCTCATGCCAATCAAAAAAAAACTTATGCTTAGGCCACGGTAATAACAATAGTTATTATCGATTTTCGTAAAAATGATACTGTTGCATGCATCCGGCATTAGTGTTGAGGTGGTGAAGACTTGCGCAGACAATTCAGCCCATGTTCTTGTGATGCTGGGTGGGAAAATAATGGAACAATGTCATTATAAAAGAACAAACAAATTCGGCCTCTCTAAGATTACAAATGCTATGAAACGTAATAGTAAACAAATTCTAAATAAAACGTAAAACCCAACAACTTGACAAATTCTAAAACTGTAATTCAAAAAAGAAAGACCGACCTAGCCTGTGCTACATTCAAGTCAATGCATACATGTCTTTCAACAACCAAGAAAGCAACGCATTCCCAATGTACAAAGGGGAGACACAAAACACAAAAGCTTGCCTGAAATCATTGTTTGAACCTGGGAATGTGTTGAGGGGGGCTACTGCTATGGGGCTTGCCCTTTGGAAGGAATCTTTGCTGCCATTGCACGCAACTCATTTGCAATTTCAGTGAAGTTTGGTCTGTCTGATGGCTCAGCAGACCAGCATCTCTCCATCAATGATCTCCAGTCTGGGTTACAAGTCTCTGGCACTGGTGGCCGCAAGGTATTGCTCACAATACCGCCTGATTAGCATTTTGGTAGGGAAATGATCAGCGAGACACATACTTGAGCCCATTCAAGTCAACGCAACACGATTATTTGTGATAAAACAAAAACCTTACCTATAATAGCCCCATAGTGCAAGTCTGTGTATGGCTCTTCACCAGTTAGAAGTTCCCACAACACAATACCAAATGAGAACACATCGACCTATGTTAGAGAGAATTGAAGCACAAGCTCAAGTGAGAAGGAGAAAATATTTATATGCAAGATGGTATTAAAAGACAAATGGAGCACAAACCTTCTCAGAGACAAGACTACTGCTTCCATTCAGAAGCTCCGGTGCCATCCATGGTAGTGTTCCCCGCACACCACCTGAGATAAGTGTTTGGCATTTCACCTTTGACAGGCCCAAATCACCAACCTGGAGAAAAAGCAGAAGTGAAAAACCAATCCAATAGATTTTCTATTGAAATCAAATACAGAATCCTTAAGTTAAACAGCACATGTAAAGACCTGCAGATTATATGCATCAATTTAACCATAGACCTTAAATTTGAACTCGACAGTTTTGACTGATTGTCATACAAGGAGGTTCAAAATACGGTAAATTACATGTGAGCATTTTGGAAATGGAGTTCTATTCCCAATAGCATATGCAAATTGCCACTTATGATAAGGTTTCATAAGCACTTGAGCCTCTGATAACTTCTATCAATGACAAAAGCAAACGCTTCTTGAATTCAGGACTAAAAATAGAAACAATAATCTTAACTAT
>Ga0325411_1010091_pt1 | contig 9994 bp, 4 predicted proteins | sample PopdelMetagenome_13_FD_206181 | JGI IMG/M metagenome (GOLD analysis project Ga0325411, IMG submission 206181) | Populus deltoides microbial communities from Bellville, Georgia, United States - Xylem-PdIQD-R4 | ecosystem: Host-associated > Plants > Phyllosphere > Stem > Wood/Secondary xylem...
CCAATTCATTAAATGGCAAGATTTGGGCTCTTAAATTATCGTTTTTTAGGTTCAATAACATAAAATATGTCCAAACTCATTTTAAAAGTAATCAAGATCCAAAAAGATGTACTTTGTAAATTCTTAGCCTAAAAATTGGTAAAACAATGTTAAATAGGGTAATCCTCAATTAAATATTGATAAATTAATAGGTAAAATTGTTTAGATTTAGGAGACAATTTCCATTAAATTAATTTAAATATCTAAAAAGATAAAGTAATAAATCGATATGTGAAATGTTTGTTAATGAATATATCTTGCAGGCAATTAATTGGTTACATATAACATTGATTTTATTCATGTAAAACATATTTATTATTAATAAAGGATTTCTTTATCTTTAATATTCATTTATATTTGATTAATGAATCTAGTGTGAAGATAAAATCCTTATAACAAAAATGCTTTGTAAAGAAAATTATTAAGTTATAATTATGAAATTTTTATTGCATCAAAGCATTATTTCTAAATGTTTCCTAGTAAATGTTCAATTAAGATTGGACATTAATTAGAGTTATTGAGGTCGGTTCATATTATGTTCCTTTCTTAAATAGTTGCTCTCATAAACTGAGGTATGAGAGATATCTAAAACTAACATGTAGGATCTTATCAAATGACATGTATACTAAACTAACTTATAAGATAATTCTATATGAAAAGATCACTTATGTATATGGAAAGGCTCTTGTTATAGTTGTGTAAATGATCCTTAGACTTGAGATCATTAAGTTATCTTATATAGGAATGTTATACTTTAATCATGACCACACGTTGTTATAATCAACAGTAACAAACAGAAAGATATTAAGTATAACATTAACTATATAAATGTATTTTAGTAGTCAAGAGAGGATTCATCACTCTAGGTGAATTAGAAAAAAATATTTCATCTATTCTCAAATAGTATTGATTGTGAAATGCTTGGCCAAAATGGAATGAGTTTTGAAAAGAGTTTCAGAATCTTATTCAAATAATCAATTACTATAATGTTGAGAACTAAAATGATTTAAAAAAATAAATATACTCCATTCTATAATGTATAAATTAGAATATTCTTGATAAAGAGAAAATAATTATACCAAGAAACTGGTTACTAAAAAGTTAAGTCAAGTCACTTATAACTTTCTTTATATTTGGAGGATCATGACAGGTTGTTAGACATTGTACCTGATCTTTAAATATAAGTCAATCAGTTGTTGAATTGATAAAAAATTAATCTTTTTTAATCTTTTTTTATTTACGATTATGATTTATATTTGAGCCGACTTATTAAGGAACCTAATGGGTATCACATATAAGAACCATTTGTCATAAATTAAAATGAGATAATTAATCAAGTATGACTTTATTGTAAATAAATTTTAGAAATTGAGGACTGTAATGTAATTAATATAGGGGATTACAATTCTACACCTAGAAAAAATCAAGTAGGGACTTTATTGAATATATTTATAAATGATCTTAAATAATATATGTGATATTATTTAAGGGGTAAATTGATATTTTTTTTTATTTATAGGGTCTTTAGATTTTTCTATAAGTAAAATGTTATGCCTTTTATTTTCTAAGAGAAAAAGATGAGGAAAGTACAATACATAAACACCTAAAAGAAAAAAGAAAATAGCTAGTATTCTAAAGCATAACAATTTCTTTCTTCTAAAAGGGTTTTAGAGATTTCTCGCTAGTGATTTATGTGGATTATTGCTAAAGGCCTGACACTTGGATGACTTGTGGTAAGCGTCAACCTAACCCTAAATCAAATATTCAAGGCCCAAAAGAACATTTAATCTTCAGGTAATCTTCACATAAACCTTACATAACTTTAGATCTATCTAACAAGATTCTTGAGACTCATAAAAAAATTTATATTTACCATTTTCGCAACGTGTATGTGTTACGAGAAATCCAATAATGTCAACTCAGGGACAAATCATATAAATTCCCTAATCAGGTAAATTAATTATTTAAAGGAATTTTTTTATTAAATTAGGGTAAAAATAGCAGCACTAGTAGTAGAAAGACTCTAAAATCAGGTTCTATCTATCCCTTTATTTTTTGTCTTAATTTTATGTATTTTATTTTGCCCAATTTGTTTTAGTTCAATTGGTTTCCTATCAAGTTATCAATTCAAATTTATTTTTTGTCCAATTTGGTTTGGTTTTAAGATAAAATAAGGTTTATTTATGTCCATATTAGTTTGTTAAGAGCTAAAAAAAAGACAGAAGTTTTTTTGTAAAAGTGGACTACTAGAATCAGGTTATTAACAAATTGTTTAAATCATGTATTTGAGAAGCTCTTGTGGTAAATTCAAGTTATTAGAAGAATTAAAGAACTAAATCGGGTTTCACATTAAAGTTTTAGTTCATTTTTGGGCTGTTCAATAGCTGAAAGTTTCGAACAAATTAGGCATACAACTTTAGTTTCTGTTGTGGCATCCACGACGTGAAATGGTAGATCATCCTTTTGGATCAAGAACGTTATCAATGTGTTGGGATTAATAATGAAATTATAATTTGAAGGATTAAGAAGTCGTCACTTAGTATTACGGTCACTGCAAAATCTAATGGTAATAGTATAGGTTAGGAGACTAGTCGTGCATGGGAAAAACACATCACTCCTAGTGCACCCTATCTATAGTAAACTGCGTTATTGGTTGATTGTTTTTTCCTAAATTATGTTTCTATTTATTGGTTTATCTAAATTTCAAGAAAGGTCATTTTCAACAAGAAGATTCCTAAAGATTTAAGGCAGATCCTCCTCAATAGGGAGGTCTTTATCTTTGAGGGCTCAAACAGATCCCCCTCAGTAAAGAGATCTGTACCTTATCAAGTTAAAACTTAATCATTCTAAGGTCTAAATTTTAATGGTGTATTTACTTCTATTTTGTATCTTTAATACCTATGAGCTGGGCTTAGCCCAACCATATGAGCTTAGCCCAACCATATGAGTTGGGCTTCCTGGCCTGACCCAATCCCGTAAACAAAGTCCAAAGCTCATTTGTGACAAAAATAAGATTAAACATTCTTTTGATATGAATTTTGCCAAAAACATGAAGAATACCAAGAAGAAACCCAAAAACTAAAATACTATCATTGACCAAATTGTAACAAATAGAAAGTATAGAAGGACGCAAAATGAAAAACCAATACACAATAATGCATTGAATATCAACATCAAACCCTGATTATAACAAAATAAAAACTGACATTCAAGAACCCTACCCAAACATTCAAACATATTATAGGTCAATTGGCCTGAAATAAATGTGTAAAGAATGAAATAATAGCATAGAATAATCAATAATTGATTTTAGCTTTAACTAAAGCTTACAAGAGAGGATAAACTGCAAAAACAAAAATGCAAGAAAACCCAAATCTAGGTTCAATTATAACAAGAATACCAACCCAGAAGCTCATGCAAACTCATAAATGCCTAAAAAGTTAAAACCCTACAAACAAACCTAAAACCAAAAAATGAGACTTAAGCATTGTGACTATGGTTTAAACATACTATACTATACACAACTTGTTTGAACCATTAGAAACAATAAAAAACTTTAAAAATAGGCAAGACAACAATAAAAACATATTACCTATAGCAAACCATAAATTCATTCTCTTTGGCATACACATTGTTTCATTGATTATTCTCATTATTCATAAACTCAAACATCATGCTTACAATTTCAACAAACCTAGTAAACCAAAAAATTGACATAAAACCACTTAATTCACAACGACATCATACTTAACATATTCTGCCATAACTCAATATTGTTTAACTAAAAATTAAACCATGCAAAACAACATTATGCACTATCATTTACCATTATATTATCACATTTTAACACATCAATCAAGGCATCAAATAAAATTTAAGAATATACAAGCTATTCTCAAAACATGCTTAGACATCTTAAAACATCATTCATGACTTTTAAACTAACAAATAACTATAATGGATGCATAATATACATTTAAGTAGAAATTTAAAAGACAAAGCAAAAGAAAAGGGGTATTGCTCATTAGGCTACACCCCTCATCAAAGTTGGAAGTTATACCTTGTAAATGGAACGTTGATTTCTTCTATGGATTATTTGCTTCATTCCTCTAGACTTTCAGCTTCTTTTCTATCTGAGATTGACCTTCACTCTTTTCCTTCCTTCTTTCTTAACTTAGCACATAATTATTGTAGCTTCTTTCTTAATCAACTCTAAGGTTTTTCCTCTTAATCCTTCCATGTTTCCTCTTTTTTTTCTCTATAATTTTGTTTTTCAAAAATCCACCCCCATTGCTCAAGAGTAAATGCCATTTTATAAGCAAAACAATAATAGAAATTTCAAAACCATAATGGTTTTTGCCAAGAGGTTGTTATGGAAGATTATTATTCTCTCTTCCAAAACCTCTCCCTCTAAAAGAGGTGGTATCTAGTCCCTTTTTCTTTTCCTATAAACAAAAATCACATATAAGAGAGTAGCCTGAGAGTCTTTTCTGTCATGGTGAATTTTTCTTCAGTCATAGATGATTGTGTTGGATACTTTCTCAAGATCATTGTGGAGATTGAGCCATAAACATGTCATTTATTGACCTAAACCTTGTAGAGGGGATGTAGATTTATCATTAGGAACAAACCATACTAGATTTAGAGGTCTAAAACTCTGCATTCATTGATTAGAAGATGAGCTCTTGATTAAATCTTTCAATATAGAGGTAGTTGATCAGGGACAAAATATTGTCGAGTTCATTGAGCTAAATAAGGTAAAAACATGTGATGATGATAGCTAATCCTTGTAGAGTAGATGTTTTTAAGTCGAGTAATGATGGTTGGATCATGTAAGGTGGTCGGAGATGTCACGTTCATTCACTTGAAAGTGATAACTCGATCAGCCTTTTCGACTAAAAGGGATGATAAGATGGTTAGACGACGTATCACTCATTTCTTCATTAAAGTCTAAGTGACTCTTATCGTTCATTTAAATCCTACAAATTAGGGTTTTTAAAATAGGATTTTAGAAAAAATTCAATTTAGTCCACGTCCTTCCAATTTAAACATATGAATCATCAATTGACCCTTTCAATTTTGGCAATTGCATCGCTGGAAACATTGATTTAAATCCTTTAATTTGATCATCCTTTTTCTTTTGGCATTTGGCTTCCAGATTATGCAATTTAACCCTTATCAATCATTAAACTTTGAATTTATTTCAAGTAGACCCCTGATTTGATTAATTGCAGTTTATGAACTCACATGTCTTATGCATTTTAGTCCTTGGTTTTGAAAATCTTTAATTTGACCCTCAATAAGATTTTAATTTTTAAATTTATTTCAATTGAACCCTTAATTGCAAAAATTTAGCCTTTCCAAGTTTTAATTATATCCCTAATCTTTGCATTAGGCCTTCAAATTTGATTTTTCTTCAATTAAGTCTTCGATTGAATCCATAAAATATATCAGAAGTTAAATTAAGTTCTTGAACTTAATTAATTCTTCCATTTTTATCCAATTTGACTTTTAAACTTAATGTTTCTTCAATTAAATCTTTCATTAAGCCAATTAGACCTATTAAAAGTTTAATTAAGTCCTTAAACTTAATTAATTCTTTTGATTTTGGTTAAGTTGGATTTCAACCTTCATTTTCTTTCTGGTAAGTCTTTCTTCAACCCATCATGTCAAAATATCTTAGTTTGATTATTTTGGTCTGTTGTAGTTTGATGGCTTATTTCCCCATGTCCCAAAAATATTTTTGAATTTTTTATTTATTTTTGAATAAAAAATAAAATGTGTTTTTTATAAAAAAAAAATTAGGGAATAAAAAAGTGGATTATGAAAAGTTCATTAGAAAATTTTGTTGTTTCAATAAATATTTTAATTGAGGATTCGTTTGAAATATATTTGAGAAAATCTATATAGATTGGGTTCGATCAGTCTGATATCTATTCCATTATTCATTTTGGGTCTAATTCTTAATTCCATAGTATTTATTTCACATATATTTTTCTTGATTCCATAATTCGGTAACGTTATTGCTTGTTCTTGTCTTGTGTTTCCTTTATTGTATTCATTGATTGAATTCATTAGATTGAACTTTGTAATGTGAATTTTATTGATTGTTTTGTTTAGTTCTTTAAAGAGTTGAAAAGGGCAATTCAAGAGGTAAAAGGCAAAAAGATAAGCATAATATCATGAAAAGCCAGAATTTAAGTGAAACACAAGTGCAGTAACATCTATTTGAGTGTTAAGATGTGGCAGAGTATGTAAGGGGAAAAATTTCTTGTTACTAGCTTATTTTGTATACTGAATATATCATCAAAAAATGAATCAACATGTAAGAAGTGGAAGGCTGATAATTCTTTTGTGTTTTAGGACATGCAATAATAGTTAGAGTGAATATAATTGATGTTTAGTAAGATCATAAATTAGTTAGATCAATAGGAAACCAGGATTGATAATATACAAGAAGGACCACTACAAAGGTTCCTAATTATAGAATGCCACAGAGGTGAGTTTCCACACTTATAGATGAGTATATTGGTGAGAATGAGGATGAAAATGCAAATGAATTTGAGCAGGCTTTATTCAACAAAGGGCAAAGATTTCAATAACAAGGGGGGTTTTGAAGATCGAAGGTTTCAACCACATGCCTAGGGGTTTAGGCATGGTTTTAGGAGCCATGATGGTTTGGATAGAAACCTAGGGAGCTTCAAGATGAAAATTCCTACTTTTTAATGAAGGAACAATCCATAAGCATAATTAGAGTAAAAGAAGAAAGTTGAGTTGATTTTGAACTATCATTACTATTTAAAGGGGAAAATGTAAAACTTATTGTTATTGAGTTCATTAAGCATGTTGTAATTTGGCAGGATCAACTTGTTTTAAGCCAAAAGAGAAATCATGAGAGGCTTGTTGAAACTTGAGAGGAGATAAAGACAATCATGAGGAAGAGATTTGTCCCTAGTCACTACTATAGGGAATTGTATTAGAAATTACAGGGTTTATCTCAAGGATCAAAGAGTGTTGATGTAATATCCCACATCGATGAGTGAGGACTTGGGGGAATGTTTTATATGAGCATCCTCACCTTGACTTGTAAGACGCGTTTTGGGGCTATGTATAACTGCCAAAAATAAATCCGTGAGGTCGTTGGCTAAAACGGACAATATCTTGCTAGTGGGGTGGGGTGTTATATTTGGTATAAAAGTCCAGCTTATTGGCTGTCTGGTGGTGCCGACGGGCTTTTTAAAGGGGATGGATTGTAATATCCCATATTGACGAGTGAGGACTTGAAGGAGGGCCTTATATGAGCATGCTCACCTTGACTAATAAGACGCGTTTTGAGGCCATGCATAGCTGCCAAGAACAAATTTGTGAGGCCTGTGGGCCAAAGCGAACAATATCTTGCTAGTGGGGTGGGGTGTTATAATTTGGTATCAGAGCCCGGCTCGCTAGCTGTTTGATGGTGCCGACGAGGTCGTCGGGCTCCTTAAAAGGGATTGTAATATCCTACATCGATGGGTGGGGACTTGGGAAGGGTCTTATATAAGCATGCTCACCTTGATTGGTAAGACGTGTTTTGGGGCCATACGTGGCTACCAAGAACAAATCCGTGAGGCCCGTGGGCCAAAACAAACAATATCTTGCTAGTGGGGTGGGGTGTTACAGTTGATGAATACCACAAAGATATTAGGATCACAATGATTCGAGTGAATATTGTGGAATTTAGAGAAGCAATCATAGTTAGGTTTCTTAATGGGTTAAATCGCGAGATTACAAACATTATGGAATTATAACACCATGGAGTTATAACACTATAGAGTTATAAGATTCTAGTGGTGATGATGTTGAGTTTTCGGTTGAGAGAGGGTCATTTGTGGTTAAGCGAGCATTCAATGTGTAGGTTAAAGAGAATGATTTAGAGGAGAAAAGAAAGAACATCTTTCATATGAGATGTCATATTGAGAATAAGGTATGTATATGATTATAGATAGTAGGAGTCATACTAATGTAACTAGAATTGTTATAGTGTATAAACTAAATTTGCATACTACAAAGTATCATATACTTTATAAACTTTAATGATTGAATGATTGTTGTGAGGTGAAGGTAATAAGAAAAAGGTTTTAATTTTGTTTTTTAATGGAAAATATCATGATGAGGTGTTGTGTGATGTTGTTCTTATGCATGTAAGTCATTTGTTGTTGGGTAGACCATGATAGTTTGATAGAAAAACTATGCATGATAGGTTCAATAATAGATATTCATTTGTAAAACAAGGTAAATTTGTAACTCTTGTATCATTAACACTTAAACAAGTGTTTAAGGATCAAATAAAAGTACAGAGAGAAAGTATCGATGATAAAAATAAAGGGAGTGAAACACTTACTTTAACTGAGAGTAGTGAGAAAAAAGGAAAGTTTAAATCGGCCATAGGTAAAGAGAATTCATATTCATCCAAGAAAAGGGGAAATATTGATTCAGCCATAAGAGGGGAGAAAAGAAGTGAGAAAGTTAAGAGGATCACAAAGAAGAAAGAAGACATTCTGAACTTGAAAAACATATAGAATATGTTTATTTTCAAATGTAAGTGGTGAAATTTCGGGTTCAAATTGGTTTATGTATTAACAGTATACCCAAACTCTCCAAAACTCTCAAATCATGACCCAAGCCTTATTGAAAACAATCAAACATATTTGAACTATTTCCATTCATTTTATAAGCCTTTAATGTAAATCCCGAGAAAAAACTAAGGCTGGATTAAATTAAAGAAAATAAACTAAACTAAAAAGAAGTGGGGACAAAAACGAATACACTTAAAGAAAATAGGGCCTAAATACAAATAAGAATAATTATAGAGTATAAATACTCATATCCTCACCAAAAACAGATCCGCAGCTACGTAAAGAAAGAAAAGAGGGAGTTTTTATATCTATTTTTACAAATCAAGAGAGAAACACCAAAATTTCAAGAACCCATCCCAGATTGAGGGTTATAGGTAAAATAAACCCTGGTGGGAAAAGGGATTAACAAAAAAAATTGAACAAGAAGAGAAGAGGGTAGGGCCGGCTGTCATTAGAAAGAAAAGGAGGGATCGAAGCCTTGATTCGCACCAGGTAAGATATTCTAAACCTGGTCTTATGAGTCATTTCAAGTCGATTATGAATTGATGTCTAGATGTTAATTTATATATTGAGTTCTTAGACTTGAATTGAGGAAAAAGTATGAGTTGTTAAAGTAAAGAACTTCATGTGTTGTGTGTAAATGGAAAGGTTGATGAATTTGGATAGTTTCGTCTCTTAACCTTCAAAGAGATTTTGGGTAGGAGAATGAAGGAATTAGGATCAAGTTCCTCATAGAAATTGTAGTTTTAGATGTTTACTAACTAATAAAATTGGTCTTGCTCAATTTGGAGTCATAGAACTCCAGTTATGGGTCACCAACCGAGACTGGGTCATGACAGACCTTATAGGGTAGTAGGTCTAGTTCATTGATGAGCAATTTTGACTGTCTTAGAGGCAGAACTAGGTTCTTCTCAAAACATAGAACTTGTAGCATCATGTCTTACCTTTCTAACGCCATAAATTTTGCTAGAATCGGAGTTCTATAACTCTATATATAGTTAAAAATATAAGGAGAGGTCAGACAGTAACAGTTCAAAAATGGACAGTAACAGTCCAAGTGTTTGTTAATGAGCAATTTTGACTATCTTGAGGCCGAACTGGGTTCTTCTTAAAATATAGAACTTGTAGCCTCATGTCTTATCTTTCCAATGCCATACATTTTTCTTGAATCAGAGTTCTATAACTCTAGATATAGTTAAAAATCTGAGGAGAGGTCAAACAGTAACAGTTCAAAAACAAGACAGTAACAGTTCGATGTCTAGACAGTAACAGTTCAATGTCTAGACAGTAACAGTTCAAAAATAAGACAGTAACAGTTCAATGTATAGGTAGTAACAGTT
>Ga0325411_1010093_pt1 | contig 9993 bp, 10 predicted proteins | sample PopdelMetagenome_13_FD_206181 | JGI IMG/M metagenome (GOLD analysis project Ga0325411, IMG submission 206181) | Populus deltoides microbial communities from Bellville, Georgia, United States - Xylem-PdIQD-R4 | ecosystem: Host-associated > Plants > Phyllosphere > Stem > Wood/Secondary xylem...
GCGCTTTTCTGTTGAGAATAATGGGCAGATTTATTTTCAGGCTTAAGTTTAAGTTGCTATGTCAGATCTCGTTTGCTTGACTGGAATTGTTTTAAGTTTCCTGTGAATTTTGGAATATATATGTAGAAGCATTCGGCTTGTTTCTTTAATTGTGATACTTGATTTAAGAATGTTGTTTGTGTTTCAACAAAACATAAAATTTTCCTTGTGTGTTGCATACGGCCAATACCCTAACATATTTTAAATTATTTTTTTTAAAAAGCAAATATTCGAGGTTTCAAAAAATGTATTTTCGCATGGATTTCTTAAACACACAAAAAAATTATTTTCTTGCATCTTGGATTTTACAACATGTTTGTAAATTCCAAAGGGTGTTGGCCAATATTTCAAAAATATAAAAATCTTATTTGTGGGAATTCGTCTTTATTCACTATTAATGTTTGGATAAAGAAATCCCAAAAGGGGTTAATATCCAAAGTATTATTGGGAATAATTTGTTATTATTCACTACAAATATTTGGATAAATAAACCTCAAATGGGTAAATATCCAAAATATTATTAGGAATAATTTGTTATTCATTAGTAATGTTTGGATAAAGAAATCCAAAAGGGGTTAATATCCAAAATATTATTAGGAATAATATGTTATTATTCACTACAAATATTTGGATAAAGAAATCCCAAAGGGGTTAATATTCAAAATATTATTGGGAATAATTTGTCATTGTTCACTGTTAATATTTGAATAAAGAAACCCAAAGTGGTAAACAAAAAATATTTTCTAGGAATAATAAATCATTATCTCCTAATCATATAAGGACAAATAAACCTATGAAAGGTAAATGTCCAAATATTGTTAATAGGAATACAACTTATTTATTTTTAACATAAGGGCAGATTTATGCCTAAGAATTTATTTAGAATAATTTAATTGTGTATCCTTGAAAGAAGCCTCAATTATAATTGGGGACATTTTAAATTTTGATTCCACAATTTATGAGTCATGAAAATATGAAATACTAAGGCAAAAAGAGGCTTTTACAGCATCTTGAATTTCTTTAGATTTCTAACTTAGTCTTTCTTGTTTTTCTTCCTTGTGATTTACGAGTCGCGAACACTAGAAATACTAAGGGAAAATGAACTTTTAAGCACATTGAATCTCCTTAGATTTCTATTTTAGCTATCTCTAAATTCATAATTTCTAAATTTATTTCAAATCAAACATAGACTTTAAGAGATCTGCGCCGTTTCTCTTTAGCACTATATAGACATATCTAAAGGTATGATCTATATTGGCTAAGGGTTCTTTCCCTTAGACTTCGAACCCAAGTTCGTGCATCATAGCAGACTTATCCTAGGAAACTGACGGGATTAGAGAACATCAACACCATAGCAATTATAGGCAAACCAAACACCAAGCAGCTTACCTTAGGTAGGGCGTACTAGGGGTGCTAAAACCTTCCCTATACGCAACCAGTCCCTTGCCTTAGAATCTCTGAAAGACCAGTTAGGTTTCCCTAGTGACCATAATACTAGGTGGCGACTCCCTTTTTCACAAAACAAAGACCCCAACATCAATCCCTGCTACTAGGAAGGGTTGCCGCGACGTTGAGCTCTCGAGAGGGTACGACAGGATGACGACTCCACTGGGGACTCTTGGACTAGGCTTGGTATTTTGTTTGTTGATGCTATGTATTGTTGGTTTTTGTTCCTTTTTGCTATGAATGGTTTACTCTGTTTAAAAGCCTTAGCATGCATCTTTACATCCTGTCATGCATGGTATATTAGATATGGATATAGATTTTATTGTATCCTGTCATGCATCACTTCTATTGTTATTATATTTCTGAGAGCACACATATTAAAAGTTAGGTGGGGGACTAGCAGCTTGCCTTATGACTTGAGTCAAGGTTTAAGTTTGTGTAAACCCCAACTCTTTGCTGAGTGCTTAGACTGGTAGTGATTGGTATATGTATCATCCCTCTATCTACTGAGTCCCCATATTGCCTTTACGAGGGTGATCACTGGGCCAGTAAGAGACCCTCTTTAGAGACTAAGTAGTAATCCTACCATATGTCTCACATAAAGGAATTAGAACCTATCCTTAGGGTGTATGCTCCATAATATCTTTTTGCATCAAAACAAGCCTAACCTCAAAACGTCTTCAATCTCATGACCTTCATTCAAAACCTAGCCAATGGAGAGAAATTCCAAAATTGGGAGACCCAAGAAGCTCCATTGGTATTCAAAATGTAATAAGCAATCTCTGCCCTTTTTTTCGCTTTTTCTAAATCACTATTGAGGCTTAAGACGTCAATTTGATTTTATCTTTTTTAGCCAACCTTTTCCTTTTAATGAGATCATGCATTTTTAAAGTTCATCTTTATGTTTTTACTATGCATCACTTTCCACTTTCAGAAACCCTAAAACCGGATCTTCCAAAACAACACTTAAACTTTACACTGAGAATGAGTGGCCAAACTGTAAGGGATACAACAGTAGGGAATTCACAAAATTAATAGGATAACATGAATAAGCTTGGAAAACTGCTAGAAAGGAGCTTGAAACCATAGATGTGGGCGATGAAAAATTAAGAGAAAAAAAACTGAAGATAGGGATAGTGATCACTCCTAAAGTAAAAGAAGAGTTGGTTGCATTACTCCGAGATTACGTAAAGATTTTTGTCTGGTCCTATAAAGATATGCCTAGTGGATAGAGTACCGTTAGTAGAAGGATGCAAACCGGTTAAGAAAAAGTTAAAAAGAACTCATCCGGATATCTTAATCAAGGTAAAGAAAGAAATTGAAAAGCAGTGGAATGCTGGTTTTCTAGAAGTAGTCAAGTATCCACAATGTGTGTCCAACATAGTGGTAGTACCCAAAAAGGAAGATCAAATCAGATTTTGTGTGGACTATAGGGACTTAAATCGAACTAGCCCTAAAGATAATTTTCCTTTACCACACCTAGATATGCTGGTTGACAATGCAGCACATAGCTCTACATATTCCTTTATGGACGGATTTCGAGGCTACAGTTAGATAAAAATGGCGTAAGAGGATATAGAAAAGACAACATTTGTAACATCATGGAGGACCTTGTTACAAGGTTATGTTTTAGGGTAATGAATGTCGGGGCCACCTTTCAAAGGGCCATGATGACTCTATTTCACGACACGATGTATAAAGAGATTGAAGTATACATGGATGACATGATTGCTAAATCTAGAGAGGGAGAGAATCATGTCCAAATATTGAAGGAATTAGTTGAAAGACTAAGGAAGTATAAGTTGAGGCTTAATCATGCAAAGTGTTCATTCAAGTTGAAATCTGGGAAGTTGTTGGGATTTGTGGTGAGTGACAAAGGGATAGAAGTGGATCCTAACAAAGTAAAGGTTATTCAATATATGCCAACTCTTAGACTGGGAAAGAAGTAAGAGGGTTCCTAGGAAGATTAAATTACATTGCCTGGTTTATATCCTAATTAACAACGACTTGTGATCCAATCTTTCGTTTGTTAAGGAAAAAGAATCCCGGAAATTGGAATGAAGAGTGCAAAGAGGCTTTTGAGAAAATCAAGCAGTACCTGCTGAATCCACCTCTACTTATTCCTCCTATACTAGAAAGGTCATTGATATTGAACTTAACAGTAACTGAAACAATAATAGGATATGTGCTTGGATAACACGATGAAACCAAAAGGAAAGAAAGGGTCATTTATTACCTAAGCAAGAAGTTCACGGAATATGAGTCTAGGTACTGTGTTTGAGAAGTTGTGTTATGCATTAACGTGGGCTGCAAAGAGATTATGTCAGTATATGTTACATCATACTACGTGGTTAATTTCCAAATTAGACCCATTAAGGCACATCTATGAAAGACCCTATTTATCAATCTGAATTGTTAGATATCAAGTTATGCTAGCTGAGTACGACATAGGAAAGCCATGAAAAGGAGTGTCATCACTGATCACCTAGCTGACCATGCTATGGAAAATTATGAGCCGTTAAACTTTAATTTTCCTAATGAAGATGTGCTTTCAGTCGAGGAAGGGAAATCAGATTGATGGATTATGTACTTTGATGATGTTGTGAATGTATGTGGTAATGGAGTAGGGGGCAGTGCTAATCTCTCCTGATAAGAAACAGTATCTGGTTTCAGTTAAGTTGCAGTTTGGGTGCACCAACAACATAAATGAGTATGAAGCTTGTATTCTCGGTTTTAGAGGCTACATTGAAGCTAAATATCAGAAAGATAGATGTGTATGGAGACTCAATGTTGATCATTTGCCAAGTTAAAAGGAGAATGGCAAACCAAGAAAGAGAAGTTAAGGCCTTACCAAGAATACTTGTCTAAACTACCCGGAGAATTTGAGGAAATAGAATTCACCCATCTAGGAAGGGAAGGAAACCAGTTGGCTGACACTTTGGCTACACTAGCTTCTACGGCTAGAATAGATTTTGGGTACAAAGTACAACTGGTACATATTGATATCGGGATTAGCCTAGCTCATTATTGCTTAGTTGAAATCAATGGAAGCCCTTGTACTACGATATCGAGAACTTTTTACAAAACCAGGCATATCCCATAGGGGCATCCGAAATAGATAAGAAGACCTTGAGAAGGTTGGCAATGAATTTTTATCTTGATGGGGAGATTTTGTATAAGAAATCATTTGATGGGACTTCGTTGAGATGTTTGGATGAAGCTAAAGCCAAGGACACATTACGAGAAGTCCATAAAGACATTTGCTCAACCCATGCTAGTGGACACATGATGACTAGAAAGATACAAAGGGCTGGTTACTTTTGGATGACATTAGAAAAGGGCTGCATCGATTATATTCGAAATGCCATAAGTGCCAAGTGTACAGTGATAAAATCAACGCCCCTCCAGCTCCCCTGTTTAACCTAACATCTCCATGGCCTTTTGCAATGTGGGGATTGATGTGTTTGGGCCTGTCAACCCAAAAGCCAACAATGGTTATAGGTTTATTCTCATGGCTGCCGACTACTTTACAAACTAGGTAGAAGCCGTTTCATTTGCTCATATGATGCAAAAGGTGGTGAAGAAATTTATTAAAAGAGATTTGATCTGTAGATATGGTCCACCAGGAAAGATTACAACTGATAATACTCAGAACTTCAATGACAAGATGATAACAGAACTCTATGCTAAATGGAAAATCAAGCATTCTGATTCCTCGCTGTATAGGCCAAAAATGAATGGTGCGGTCGAAGCTGCTAACAAATATGACAAGAAGATTATTCAAAAGATGGTAGTCACCTACAAGGATTGACATGAGATGTTGTCATTTACCCCTCGTGCGTACTGCACTGTAGTCCGCACCTCAATAGGAGCCACCTCGTACACGTTGGTATACAGAATGGAGACAATGATACCTTTAGAAGTGGAAATCTCCTTATTGAGAGTATTGATAGAACTCTAAGCTAAAAGAGGTAGAATGGACAAAAGTTAGATATGAACAACTGAATCTGATAAGTAAGAAGAGGGTAGCTGCAATCTGTCATCATCAACTCTACCAAAGAAGGATGGCTAGATTATATGACAAGAAAGTTCGACCTCAAGGATTCCAAGAAAGCGATCTCATACTGAAGAAAATATTGCTTTTACCAGGAGAAGATTAGAGTAAATGAGCGCCAAACTATGATGGCCCTTACGTGGAGAAGAAAGCCTTCTTAGGAGGAGCTTTATTGTTGTCTAGAACAAATGGAAAAGATCTAGTTGGACCTGTGAATTCTGACTCTGTAAAGAAATATTATGCTTGATGTATTCTGTGTTTTCCCAATCATTAGAATAAAGTTGGCCATGAATTCTATTTGTAAAAAAAGCCTTTTGCTTCATAAAATTGCATGATTTCATAGCATTTGAAATCTCTTAAAAGAACTAATTTTACGCATGACTACAAGAAAGGAATCATAATATGCTCAAAATGACTCAAGCCATCCCCAAATGGGAGGGAACTGAACTAAATCTAAACCTGACCTATATAACACACCACACTGGGGGCAACAGGTGCACCCGTGGGTCTATAAGGTACCAAAGTCCGACATTAGGGGGTATCATCATAAAAACTTCTAAAGGACCTGATATGAAGTAACCTCTACCCTAATAACACTTTTATAGGAATTGCTTGAGACAGAATATGATACATACATTCAAAGTGTTAGTTTTCATGAACGAAACCAGATCTTTCGAGTATTCTTAAAATAATGGAGCAAGGAAAAGCCCTATAAGAAACTAGAAATATCTTTCCTAGGCATGAAAAGGATAAGAAATGTAGCACGTGGAGCGATTTCTAGTTCAAAAAGATAGGTCAGGCAAACAAATGGAAATAGGAGCTCATAGAAGGCCACAATAGAAAGAGGGACCTATGTTTCCAAGGTAGGTAACAAAAACATACATGTTGTATGGTCATCACACTAATCTGATAGGAAAGGTGCGACGAAAGCCATAATAGTTTTGAGTTGTAGAGAACCGCTGAGATACAAGATCTCAAGACAACTGAACTAGAAAAGGATGGAGATATCAAGTCAATGGAACTATGGGGAAGAACAAGAATTATGAATCAACATTGCTTCATTCCTTGGGGTAAGATTTTTTATATTTTCAAAATGGGTAGGTCACCCATAACAATGAGACCATTTTTTTGAAAAAAATCTCTACATTTTTTGGGTAGGTCACCCATAACAATGAGACCACTTTTCTTTTCATCTGGGTAGGTCACCCATAACAATGAGACCATTTTTTTGAAAAAATCTTTGCATTTTCTTGGGTAGGTCACCCGTAACAATGAAACCACTTTCCACATTTCATCTGGGTAGGTCACCCATAACAATGAGACCACTTTTCTTTTCATCTGGGTAGGTCACCCATAATAATGAGACTATTTTTTTTAACTCTTTGCATTTTCTTGGGTAGGTCACCCGTAACAATGAGACCACTTTCCACTTTTCATCTGGGTAGGTCACCCCTCATTGACCACTTCTAAAAATATGTTAAATTGCAAAACGGGCAGGTCACCCGATATTGAGACCATTTTTTAAAAACGTGAAGTTTTTCTAAAAATCTTAAACAGGCAGGTCACCCGATATTGAGACCATTTTTTAGAAAAAGTTCTAAAAATCTTAAAACGGGCAGGTCACCCGATATTGAGACTATTTTTTAGAAAAAACGTGGAGTTTTTCTATATAAATTTTTTTTTCTTAAAACGGGCAGGTCACCCGATATTAAGACCATTTTCAGAAAAAGCATGGAGTTGTTTCTAAAAATATTAAAACAGGCAGGTCACCCGATATTGAGACCATTTTTAGAAAAAGTGTGGAGTTTTTCTAAATATCTTAAAAAGGGCAGGTCACCCGATATTGAGACCATTTTTAGAAAAAAAAAGCAAGTTTTTTTTTTAAAAAAATCTTAAAACGGGCAGGTCACCCGATATTGAGATCTTTTTTTTAGAAAAAGCGTGGAGTTTTTCTAAAAATCTTAAAACGGGCAGGTCACCTGACATTGAGACCATTGTTTAGAAAAAGCATGGAGTTTTTCTAAAAGCAGGCAGGTCACCCGACATTGAGACCATTTTTTTTTTGAAAAAGCATTGAGTTTTTCTAATGATCTTAAAACGGGCAGGTCACCTGACATTGAGACCATCTTTTAGAAAAAACATTGTGTTTTTCTTAAAACGGGCAGGTCACCCGATATTGAGATCATTTTTTAGAAAAAGCGTGGAGTTTTTCTAAAATCATAAAACGGGCAGGTCACCCGACATTGAGACCGTTTTAGAAAAAGCGTGAGAGTTTGTTTAAAAAGCTACCAAATCTGAAAACGGGCAGGTCACCCGACATTGAGACCATTCTTTAGAAAAAGCATGGAGTTTTTCTAAAAATCTTAAAACGGGCAGGTCACCCGACATTGAGACCATTTTTTTAGAAAAAAACGTGGAGTAAAATCTTAAAACGGGCAGGTCACCCAACATTGAGACCATTTCTTAGAAAAATCGTGGAGTTTCTCTAAAACAAATATGAAAATGGGCAGGTCACCCGACATTGAGACCATTCTATAGAAAAAGCGTGGAGTTTTTCTAAAAATCTTAAAACGGGCAGGTCACCCAACATTGAGACTATTTTTAGAAAAAGCATGGAGTTTTTCTAAAAATCTTAAAACGGGCAGGTCACCCGACATTGAGACCATTTCTTAGAGAAAACATAGAGTTTTTCTAAAACAAATCTGAAAACGGGCAGGGCACCCGACATTGAGACCATTTTTTAGAAAAAAAAAGCGTGGAGTTTTTTCTAAAAAAATATTAAAACGGGCAAGTCACCCGACATTAGACTATTTTTTAGAAAAAGCGTGAGAGTTTTTCTAAAAAACTACTAAATTGCAAAACGGGTAGGTCACCTGATACTTAGACCATAAACGTGGAGTTGTCTAAAACAAGTATGTCACCGGATAATGAGACCGTCTTTAAGAAGGCATCGAGTTTTGATAGTTTATCAATTATTTTATCTTTACAAAACTTGCTACTCAAGTTTTAGCTTCGCAAGTTTCGTAAAGAGGGGGCATCTGTTGTTACCCATTTTTAAGTCATACGTGCTAATGGAGACCCTTTTTTTTTACCAACCAGATTGCTGCCAGTTTCTGTTCTTTAAAATAATTTTATCTCACTTCGAATCCTTCATTAAAATTGTAGTCCTGGACGCATAGATGAATGTGGGCTTTCGAATCGCTTGATTTCGATATCAGGAGCTCAAGATATTCCTGTTTGAATATCTGACGAGAATTCTGCCGCGAGCAAGATTCTGACCAGAGTTGCACTAAAAACTCTGTTTCCATCATGATTTTGCTGGTTGTTATTCTTAGGTTATACTCTCAGTCATATCGGGATGCTCGGCATTCGTCAGTTGTTGAATCAGATCAGGAGACCATTTTTTACCAACCAAATTGCGGCCCGATTCTGTTCTGTAAAATGATTTTATTTCACCTCGAATCCTTCATAAAAGTTGTAGTCCTACATGTGTAGATGAATTTGGGTTTTTGAATCGCTTGATTTCGATATCAGAAGCTCAAGATATTCACATTTGAATATCTAATGAGGAAGCAAAAATTCTGCCGCAAGAAGGATTTTGCCCCTCAAGTTTGCAGGACTGAATTGAAAAAAAGATTGAAATAAGGGGGTGGATTTAAGATGAAATTAGAAGAAATTGGCCATCCTGCTCTCGTTTGAATATCATGTTTTCACCTCGACCTACTCTCGTGAGGATATGAAGAAACGAGGGTTGCTTAGAAATTGAAAATCTGCCACCATGAATTACGTGGTTGCTGCTGGTGTTTACCTTTACCTTATTTTTTTTCTTTCAGCAACAAACGACACCATCATACATTACTTCGCATCGTTTTTCCTTTTTTTCTTTTTTCAGCTGAGAATAGGCGGCATCGTTTTTGAAACAGCCCATGCCATTATGGTACTGTTTATTTGCATTTTTAAAGAACAGTACCTCCCCATCTGCAACTCTTTCCCTCCTTTGCAGCCGCTCCAGCTGGCTTTTCTTTTATTCCCTTGTCCTTGCGTCCGCTGGCCAGCTTGGTCTGTACGAGTGCCACCTATCTTCACACCAGTTCTGCAGCTGCAACGAAAACGGATTCAGCAAGGGAATGGCTTTGTACATTCACAGCTAGCTGTGAAAGAAGACAAAGAGAGGAGCCTCACACCATCTAATAGCTGGGATTTTCTCCCTAAAAGGGACGGCTAGGATGAGAGGGTTTGAGAGTGATCTTCAAGCTTGGTTCGGCTATATATATTGGGCTGTGCAGCAGTATAAAAGGGGGGGAGAAAAAGAAAAAAAAGGAGGACACAGAGGAAGAAAAAACAGAAAAGAGAGGGATACGGGGAGAGTTTAAATACAAAGAAAAAAGGTGGCGGAGGGAGAGAGTTAGAACAGAAAAGAGAGGGAGACGGGGGGGAGTTTAAAAGACAGAGAG